>JAABUK010000043.1_pt1 | contig 284934 bp, 164 predicted proteins | sample 5559141 | NCBI WGS metagenome assembly JAABUK01 (sample SAMN10711869, study PRJNA513367) | rock metagenome | isolation source: Antarctica rocks | place: Antarctica: Victoria Land, Pudding Butte nord | collected 2016-01-03 | reverse complement strand
GATTAATCGAAAAACTTTATATAATCTTAATATAAAAAGTATAGGTAGAAGATTAATTAAAATATATAAGGTCGAAGGGTAAAGAAATAAATTTAAAGGTAAAATTTATCGAAGAGGGGGAATATTAGAAGAAAATATTAAAGAAAATAATAATTATATAAAAACGGATTAAGTTAGGAATCTTTTTTATATTTTTAAATTATAAATCTTTAATAAACTAAACCTAAAACCTCCTTATAATATAAAAAATCTAAAAGTCTTATCGAGTAAATTAATTAATATATTTAATAAAAAAACTAGCTCTTTTTTATTTAATAAAAGAGTCGTAGATAAATATATTTAAATAAAATACCTAATTCGTTTATTAAATTTATTATACTTTAATTTTAAAATCTCGGGGGTATTTTAATCGTAATAATATATTTATAAAGAATTTATATATAAAGATTTAATATAAGAATAAATATTATATTTATTTTATTTTAAGTATTTACACTTTTATTAAATTAATATAATATACCGTTAATTAAGGCTTAAATATTATAGGTTTAAATAAACTCCTTTATTAAAATATTTAATAAAAGAAGTTTAATAATTCTTATAATTATATTCGCTATAACGGTACTTTATAACGATAAGAATTATTTATTTTTAATATCTATTATATATCGGACTTTAAAGAATATTAATATCTATTATAACGAAGATTATATAGAAATATATTAAATAATAAAGGTTATTTACCCTCTACTAAATTTTATTTATTATTTATAATAATTTTAGGGGCCGTAAAAAAATAATTTAATTTAATTAAATAATATATAAATAAAATCTAGATATATATTAAATATATCGTAAACTAAAATTAATACGTTTTTAGAGGATATATTTATATATAAATTAATATTTACTCTACGTTAAACGATTTATACTTTATTAGTTTTAAAAAATAAATCGACGGGGCTTTAAATATTAAATTTATAAATATTTAATATAATATTCTTATTACCCGTATATATATCTCTATTAATCTACTCTATATTAACTTAACCGAGAATTTTATATAACTAGTTTTATAGTTCTTATTTATCGAAACTAAAAAACTATATATAAATAAAGATTTATTAATTTAATTAGGAATATAAATCGCGGCGGAATTTACTAAAAAAAGGTTTAAAGAATAATAAATAAATATACTAATCCTAACGATTAAAATCGAAGGAGATATATAGTTATTATATAAAGTATATACTATATCTAGAAAGATATTATAGGCCGGGGAGGATAATTTCGTAATTATATTTATAAAGTTATAAAATATAAGAATTATTAAGAATTATTTAAAGATCTTCTAGATCCTAGATTAATTTTATCGGTATATAGATTAAGGTTTAAAAAATTATAAAATATAAATTAAAATAAAGATCCTATAAATAGAATAAATATATAATTATAATATTCGATATTTTATAAACTAAATAGTATTTTAATATATATAGTAGAAGTCTATTTAATCGAGATTATTAATCGATAAAATAATTACTTATATAATAATATTTTAATTTATAAGAAGAATTCCTCGGTAATATATTATTATATTTAAAACCGAATACTTAAATATATATACTACTAGGGTAGTATAAATACGATATAATTAAATAAATAATTATTTATATATAGGTATTATTATAGCCCGGCTATATCGACGGTTTTTATTTTAATATCCGTCGCCTAATCGCCTACTTCTTAATTTATTAATAATTTCGAAATCTTTCTTAACGAATTTTTATATTATAGGTAATTTAGTTATAATATTTAACTCTATAAAACTAATTAATATATATAAGATAAATCTCTTAATATATACGAATCTAAGTATTTTATATAATTTAATATTACGGGGGTTACTAGACTTAAAGTAATTAATATAATTCTTAATATTAAATTAACCTAGTCGAGTTACGGAGCGGGAGTATTTATTAAATATATTATATACTCGATTAATATTTTTATATATCTACGACCTTTAGATTTAAATTATATAAATATATTATTTTTTTATTTTTTTATCTTTTTATTCTTTATTTTTTTATTTTTATATTTATAATAAGCCTTTTATACCCTCTTTATCTATATTAATAAATAGTAACTTAATATTTAATATTAATATCGGGTAGAAAATCGGTTTATTAAGAAATTATAAAGAAAGTTTTAATTTATTAGGATTAATATTTTTTATACCTAGATTTTTATAAATATCTAGTTATTATTAATAGCCCGAGGAACCCGTCGGTATACTAGATTAAAGAATAATAAAGGAGAGTAGAAACAAAATAAATTAATTAAAGAATATTCTTTATTTATAAAAGAATAATAAACTTAATAACTAAAGGTTTACTCTACTATATAGAGATTATTATATATAGGTTAAGTTAAAATTATATTTAATAACTAGATATAAAGACTTTATATAAAGTAGAGTTTTATATAATACTCTTTTTTCCTTATTATTTTATAATATATCTAATTTAATTAACTACTCTAGAATTTATTTTTATTTTATATATAATAATTTATATTTACTTTTTACCCTTTATTAATAATATATAAAATTATATAACTAGTTAAAAAGGGTACTATTTATAAATACTATATAAAGATATAAGTTCTGTTATTTAAATATATAATAATAGATTTTAATTTTATAAAATATAATATAAAAATATAAAACTAGATAAAAGGAAAATATTATATATATTATTAAATAATAATTAGATTTATTATTAAACTAGATAATATAAAATTATTAATATTAATATTATTATATTAATAAAACGAAAAGTAGCTCGATTATAATTTAAGGCGCTCGACGAGCGCCCTAAAAATCTTAAATATAATATTTATCTATTAACTCGATAGGCGCCCGAGGTATATAATTAAAAAACTTAAAGTTACTCGGGTATATACCGAGTTAACTTAAAACTACCTTTAACGAGAGTTAAATTAGGAGTATATTATTAATTTTAACTTTCGTTTATAACCCCTATTTATAACCTAGACTCTATTCTATTTATAATTATAACCTTATTCTATTTATAGTTATAGTATATTCTATTTATAGTTATAGTTTTATCGTTATTATATTTTTATAATTATTACTATTATAACCCTAAATTCTTAATATATATTTTAATATATAGCCTATATATTACCCCCGTAAAGATTTCGCTTAAATCGATAAATTCTAGATATTAAAATTTACTAGCGTTAAAGATCGTTCTAGGGGGTCGTTATCGTCGATAAAAGTAATTATAAAATATTAAGATTTTTAAAGATTTTAGGTAGTAAATTATATAATTTTTTATAATTAAAACCTCTAAAGTTTTAGATTTAAATTATATTTATAAAGAGTTTAATATTTATTTTATAACGACTTTAGGCGCCCGTCGAGTATTTATTAAATAATTTAATATTTAAAGGGTACTCGGTAGGCGCTCGACGGGTATTTAAAATTATTTAAATACCTTAAATCTATTTTAGATATTTAAAATAATTTATTTAATAACTTTAAATTATTAAAGCCGGTTTTTAATTTATTAATATAATAAAGAGATCTTTTCTTTAATATTATTAATTTTTTTCTTTATAATTACCTCTACTTTTATTATACCCTCTTTATATAATTGAAAAGAAGTTATATAATATAATATAATTTTATTATTTATAATTAATATAATATTTCTTAAAATACTCTATAATATAATAGTACTCTAGAAAAAAGTAGAGATTTTAATATATATAAATATTATAAAATTAACCCTAGAGTATATTATTATTTTAAATTAAAATAGTATTAATATATAATAACTAATAACTTAGTAGTTATTACTTTTCGGATTGGCGTAGGGTAGGGTAGGGATCGAGGTATAATCCCTACTCTAACCTAGTATAAGAATCTATTAACGTAGAGTTTAAAATAGAGTAGAGTAGAGTAAAGATTTACTAAAGGATCCCTACTACGCCAAGACGGATTTCTAATAATTATTATAATAACCGTCTTAGTAATAGAGTTATAGAATAGAAATAAAAGAATATTTCATTCTTTAATAGTAATAGAAGTTATTAAGAGATGAAATAATATGAAAGTTATACCTACCGCCTACTCTCCTCCTTATTATACCCTACTCCTATTAGGTATTACGATATTAAATATTAGAAATATTAATATTAATTTATATCTTTTTATAGAATGAATTTATAGCCCCTAATTATCTACGTTAATTAAATATCTTTATTTTAAATAGTTATATATTTAATATAGATTACGTAAAGGTTAATATCTTATATTATTAATATAGATAGCGAAAGATTAAGATAGAATTTACTTTTAAATAATATTATTAATATCGTTTCCGCTATTTCTTATATAGTTATAATTATAAACGATTATTAACGTATACCTAATAACTCCGATGTGGCCGAGGATATTATATTATATATAAACCGTTAGAAAGGGAGCTTAGGAATAAATAATTTAATAGTTTTCTAATAACGCTTAATTTCGCGTAGAGCGACGGCTAAATTATTTAGATTAATTTTAATTATTATAATAATTATTAGAATTTAACTTACTACCCTTCTTCTATACTTTACGTGTACGTATTTATTTAGTTATACTACGTAGAGTTAAGGTATTAGGAATAGTCTTCCTCGCTCTAGTCGTTAATAATTTTCTAGGGGCTTTCCCCCCTATAGTATTTCTAACTTTTTATATAAGTCTAGCTCTACCTCTATAAATACGCGCTATATTAAATTATTTAAGAAGCGGTATTTTAATTAGTTAAGAAGCGGTATTTATAATAATTTAAAACGACGAAGAAACTAGTAACGATAGTGAAACTAGTAATAATAGTAATAATTACGAGGTTAAAGTTACTAGTATTAATAATTATTATTTTATAGATAATAGAATTCACCTAAATTATATAAGAGTATAATTATTATTATTCACTTTATTTATTCTATTTAGGATATTTGTTTATTCTACCTTAATAAACTTAGAATATTACGAACTAGGTATAATTCAATCTAGCGTAAAAAGTAAAATACTCGGGTACTTTACTAACTATTATTATAGATTAATTATAATAATCTTTCTAATAGTTATATAACTAAATAAGACTTTTAATAGGTTTTAGGGTCTATATTAAATACGGGAGCGAGTACTCTTTTAAATATAACGTATTATTTCCCGTAATTAAATTCTTAGCGCTAACGAAGTCTTCGGCGATCTTCCTCTTACTTTTATTACTTTATTTATAATTAATAATTATTTCGTAAAATATACTTTAATCTTCTTTAATATTTATTATTTAATAATTAAAGTATATTATTCTCGCCGCTAGGTTATATTAACTTTATATATATTAAAAAATTAGAATTCTTACTATACCGAAACGAATTAATCCTTTCGTAGATTAACCGCGTAGTAAGTTTATTCGGTAATAGATTATTAGAAAGATATTTATAATTCCTATATCTTAATTAAAAAAGACCCCGAGATTAAAGCCGAGTAGATACTATATAATTTAACGAATTTCCTATATAATACCAAAATTATCGTTAGATAGTATAAATTTAGTATTAATAACGGTAATAATATCGATAGTTTAGTTATTATATTTTATTAATTATAAGAACGGCCGAAGGGACCTTAAAGATCTAAGAAAAAACTAAGAGAGTACTCGACTAATATATCGATAATAAAAGTAAAAGCTCGTTTTACCTAAACCTTATTATTTAAAAAGTAATATATAGACTATTAAAGAAATAATATAACTACGGTATTAATAATATAAAAGAAACTCCGTATTATTAAGGAGTTCTAAAAAGTATTAAAGATTTATTAGGTTATTATTTTAATTTAAATAAAATAAAAGATCCTTCTAAAAAAGTATAATCTAGGTTATTTATTATTCTAATAATTATTATAATAATTATTTTCCGATTAGAACTACCTAAATTAATAATATTATATATTTCGTAGAGAAAACTAGTATAACCTTACAAGGTTAAGATATATTAATTTAAAATAACGGTAATATTATATAAGAGGATTTAAGCGAGTTAGAGGTATACTAAAATAATATTTAAATTCTAACTATTAAGGGATTATATTAATAATAACCTAATTTAGACCTAGCCTAAATTATATTTTAATAAATCGTAGATAAAGAGACCGAAGGGCTATTATTAATTATTAATTAATATACTCTAATCTAGGAAGCCTAGAAAAGAGTGGATATAATAATATATATTATTAAAATTAACGAATTCCGCTTTAGGCGGGCTATATAGCGTAAACCTATTTAAGATTTACTTTATAAAATTAATTATCTTAAACGTTATAACCTAGGGACGTATAAATATATTACTTTTACCTAGTATAATTACCTTAATTAAAATACGCTATAGATTTTTAATAATTATTCTAATAATTATTTTAATAATTAGGCTAGCTAACTATTATTAAGGTTTACTAGTTTTATAAATAAAGCCGTACTAGTATTTTACGAAGGAAGAGATCGCTATATAACGGAATATAGTTTCCTACTTTTAGGTAGAGGAGGAGGACGAGTAAACTTCTTTACTAGGATTTATTTAGTAGTAAAAGGGGTATAATTTATCCTATTATAACTAGATCCTAGATAAAGACTCTAGAAATACTAAAGAGGCGTTTATTTCAGTTTCTAAAGAGTTTAATATAGAGTTACCTCTTAATTAAAAACGTATTACGCCGTCGTTAATATATATATATATATTCGATAAGGAGCTATCGAGTTTCCTAGCGCCTAATTTCTAACTTCTTAATATAATTATATATTTTAATATTAAATAGTCTCCCTTTTTAATTATTAGAATAATTATTATAAATATATTTACTATTAGATATAAATAAATTAAAATATATTCTTATATCTAAAATCGCGTAGAAATTTAAAATCCTTCGGAAGTATCGTTATATATTTATAATAATAAGCTACTAGCTAAAGAACTAGATAATATTAATAATAATTTATAGAATAATATATTATAATTTTACGTTTAAACTCTAATATTAAATAAATTTCTACCGCCTCCTAAAGAGTAGTTATTATAACGGATTAAATATATCTAGAAAACCCGATATCTATATAAAACTCTTTAACTACTCGATAGAAGGTAAACTTCGGAAGTAATAATTCGATCGATTTCTAATACTTCTTAATTTACCTTAAAGTTATTACTATTTTTTATTAATTAGAGGCTTCGACTTATTATTAATTAAAAAATAATTTACTACCACGCTTGAATTTACGATATTTAGGATTTTTTAGAATTAGGTCCTAAGTATTAAATACCTTCCTAGGCGCCTTCTAGGTCTTTATTCTTTAAGATATTTTTATTCTTTTCGATAATAAATCTTCTAAAAGATAATAATATATATAGGATTATTAAATAATATAGGGAAAGAGTAGAGAATAATAATAATAATAATAAATATGATATTTTAATAAATAATCTCGCCGCTTAGATATATAATCGTCCGAGTTAAAATTAAGTCTAGAGTATTTTAGTAGATAATCTCGCCGCTCGCCGCTCGGATATATAATCGTCCGAGCTAAATTTAACTTTAGATTTAAATTATAAATAGGTTTTATTAAAGGCGTAATTTAATTTAATTATATTATATTAAATAGACCCTTAATATACTCTAAACTTTAGAGTATAAATTTTTTCGATATTCGTTATAAGATTAACTTTATCTACTAGTACGTTTTAATATTAATATTCTCCTACGATTATCCTACCGCCTATTTTTAAGAATATATCGATTCGATATTAATAAAGGGTAAAGTATAAATATATATATATATAGAAATATTAGATCTTAATTTTAATAATCTTTCTAATAATTAATTATTTATTATATAATATTAGTTAAACTCTTTATTACTTCCTTTAGAACCTATATTAAACTAATTAAATAAAGATCGCTTAAATAATATCTTCGATAATGAATCTTTTTATAATATTAAAAGCTTTATAAGTTATTACTTTAAATAACCTCTTAATATTATAATAAAAGGAAAATAATAAAGATATTATATTTTCTTTAACGTTAAGAAGGATATGTTTTTAGACTAGTAGAAATAAACTATATAGTATAAATATCCCGATAATAAGAAATAATATAAGAAGATTAATTTTAATAAAATATAATCCCGAAAGTTTATAATATAGATATTTTTCGAAAAAGGAGTAATCGTGGGCTCCGGAAAATCATCGATAGTTTATTTATAATATAACGATATATTAACCTATCTTTATATAAATTAAAGTACTAGGTTAAAGAGAGACTATATAAAGAAAAAAAGTTATAAAGACTCGGCGAGTATACGTAGTATAATATAGTTAATATTTAGAGAAATTATCCCTACGTAGTAGGTAAAAGTCTAGATTATTATAATAATTATTAGAATTCCTTAACTAATTCGAACGTAGCGCCGCTAAGTTAAAAGTATTAAAATTATAATTAATAGTTTTATACCTTAACGATTAGACTTTAAAGAGGCTTTCCTATAAATAGTTACTATAATAGGAATATTATATAATTTTTCTCATAATATCCTAGTTTAATATCTATTCCTTTATTTAGACTCTACTATTATATTACCGAGTTCTTTAACGATTAAGAATAAACTCCTATAATAATTCGAGAAGATTAAAAAAAAGCTATTTAATATTTTACTCGATAATAAATTAAAGATATCCCTTACTTTAAATAAATAATTACCCTACGATATATCTTTATATATAATTATTATTACCTATTTTATTAATACCGAGTAGAAATATTATAAAATTATTATTAGCTTTAAGTATATTAAAGGGAAATATATTAATAAAAAGTTAACGAACGTTTTAACTAAGGTCGTCCGTAAATATAAAATCGAGTATCGGATCTATATTATTATAAGCGATAATACTAGTAATATATAAATAATATTCGATAGTATTATTCTTATATTTATATAGAGGAATAAAAAGATTAAACGGATATCTATTAAATAATCGTCTAAATATATATTATATTTTATATATATAATTTAATTTACTATTAAGATATTATTAGATACGATTTACCTTTCGTTTATAAACGAATAATTTCAAAGGGGTTAAGATAAATAATAAGATTTTTATAATTTCTAGACTAGCGCGTAAAAAAGTTTACTACTAATATTAATTAAGGTATAAGAATTTTAATAATCTTTATATTAATCTAATTTTATTAGATACGGAAAACTATAGTATTTATTAATATAAATAACTAGCGTAGAACCTAATTCCGAGATATTTAATAAAAGAGACTCGATATTATAAGGAAAAGTATACCGAATAAAGTTAATAAATTTATTAAATTAAAACTAGTAAAGTTTATTCAGGATATTAAAACGCGATAGGATTCGATATACTATATAATAGTCCGTATATTTAAACTATATTATAATATCAAAAGTTACTTTATATAGGCTGAGATTTCTTACCTTAAACTAAGAATAAAAGAATAAAATTATATTATTTACCTAATTAATATTATAAGGGAGTTCGCGAAAATAACGAGCGCTATTAATATAACGAAGATTATTACTAGTTACCGTACTTTTATAATTTATAATAAACTCTTTAGTTATCTAGAAAAGACTATAAAATAACTCCGTTTAAAACGAGTATCGTAAAAATCTAAAATAAAGACTATATTATATTAAGCGACCGAAAAGTTAAACTAGTATTACGCTAAGACTAAAGGCGGTCTAGAGTATTTTTATAATAAAACGGCCTTATTAAACCCTATAGAAGGTGGGAAAATATTCGAGACCTCGGAGTAAAAAACTAATATTAAATAACTATTATAATTATTTATCTATTAATCCGCTCTCGAGGTAAAGTATAAAGAATATTAAACGAATATACTAGCTTCGAGTAGGTTATTTAATTTCGTACGAAGTTATAAATATAATCCAAATAATAAGCTTACTTAAATACTAGATATAAATTCTAGTAATAAAAAAGAAGAAAATAACGAGTTCTAAAGGTATAGGAATACTAGTAAATTCTAATAATCTTTCTAATAATTAATTCCGTTAATCTCTTTAGTACTGTTCTCTAACTAATCTACGGAATAGAATATTCTAATACTATAGAAATAACTTACCCCTCGGTTTCTAATTCTCAGTATAATTACTCGTAATATATTAGCCGTACCGATTATAAATATTAATATAGAGCGTTTATTCTCTATTACTACGAGGTTATATAATATTTAGAAATTATAGGTACTAGTAATTTTCTAAGCTATAATTATATTATATAAATATAATAGAAGAATAGAGGAAAACCGACTTTAAGATATCCTATTTTATTTATTTAATAATTAAATTAATAATCTTTCCTAGGAAGATATAGAATAGGAAGAAATTATTCGTAAAAAGAACCTAAAAGAAAAGCGATAGTATAATAATAAATAAGAAATATTTAATAACGATAATAAAGACGAACCTACCCATATAAGTTTTAATTAAGATTATAATTATAATAATTATACTAATAATTAATCTCTAGCCGTTAGAAATATAGAAGAAACGTTCGTATTAATAATATAACTTTATAATCGATATTTAAAACCTAGCTCGGAAAAGAAGTAATTATATAAAAATCGGTTCAGAGGTCGATAAATATAATAAAGATAATAAAGAATTTAAGCCTAATCTACCTAGTTATTCGGCTAGAGTAGAAGAGAGTATTCGTAATAATTAACGACCTACGGGCCTAGCTTCTCAGTTAGGATTAAAATAGAATATTTATAAAACTTAAATAAATAGAAATACTATTATTTAGTACGTATTAAAATTTTCTTATTATAAATTATCTTCTAAAATCCTATTATATCGAGTATATTCTTAAAGTTAATTAATTATATATTTACTAGATCCCTCGGTAAATTCCTACCCTACCCTACTCTAGTTTAGGGTAGGGATCGAACCGCGATCTTTACTCTACGCCCTACTCTACCCTACTCTACTCTAGTATTCCCTCTAGGGATCCTCACGCTAATCCGAAGCGTAGTAATTATATTATTATAATAGCTCTTTATATAAAGGGTATATTATATCTAGATAATAATAAAATTAATTTTTATATATTATTATAAAGAAAGTTTATAAATTCTTAATCTTTTATAAAAAATATTAATAGAGCTCTATTAATAACCCTAGTAATTATCTAATTATAAAGAATTAATATATTATTATATAATACTTAATTAATAGTTAAATATTTAATAATTAAAATCTATTTTTTTATTTTATATTAATAAGGTTTCTTAGGGTTATATAAAAGTAAAAGAGGAAATAAATAAATAAAAAATAACTCTATATAATTAATAAAAGAGGTAGATATATAGGGAGTAAATAGTAAAAAATCTAAATTTATAATAAAGTAATTATTATATTATAAAGAAAATAAGAAAAGGGATAAAATTAAAATCTTATATAATTATCTAAAATATTAAATATATATTATTTTATATTTTACTTTACTTTACCCTCTAATTAATTATTATATAATAAATAAATTTAGGGTTTAATAATTTCTTAATATGAATTAATATAATTATAGGCCCTAGAACCTTTTTATATAAATATTTTTTATTTTATTAAAGTCTTAAATTATTAATAACCGGGTAATTTTCCGTTATTTTAAAAGATAAAATTAATTATTAATAATACTCTTTATATTAATATAGTAATATAAAGAATATAATAAATAAACTTAAACCTCTCGAAATTTTTAATTTATATTAATATAATATACTCGATTATATATAGAGTTATTTCTTTATAATTACCGGCTCGACCGAAGATTAATTTAACTCGATTATATATAAATTTTAAAATTATTAAATAATTATATATATATTATTCGCCGATCTTTTTAATCCTTTTTTTTATATTTTTTATTTTATTTATCTCCTATCTTTTTTATAGTCTTTAAGATTACGATCGTTTATTAAATAAAATAAACTCGAGTAATATAACCTTCTTTAAACTATTAAATTAAATCGCGTAAATTAAATATTAAAAAGAAGGATAATTAATAACTTTAATAAAGGAAGCGAATAAAATACTTTAAAATATATTATAAAAAAATAGGAGTATTTATCGCGAGAATAAAAATAAAAAAGAGATAATAATATTTAAAAAGAATTTTAAAAATTAAAAGTAATACTCGAATAATAACCTTTATATAAAGTATAATAAAGATTAATCGAAAAACTTTATATAATCTTAATATAAAAAGTATAGGTAGAAGATTAATTAAAATATATAAGGTCGAAGGGTAAAGAAATAAATTTAAAGGTAAAATTTATCGAAGAGGGGGAATATTAAAAAGAAAATATTAAAGAAAATAATAATTATATAAAAACGGATTAAGTTAGGAATCTTTTTTATATTTTTAAATTATAAATCTTTAATAAACTAGACCTAAAACCTCCTTATAATATAAGAAATCTAAAAGTCTTATCGAGTAAATTAATTAATATATTTAATAAAAAAACTAGCTCTTTTTTATTTAATAAAAGAGCCGTAGATAAATATATTTAAATAAAATACCTAATTCGTTTATTAAATTTATTATACTTTAATTTTAAAATCTCGGGGATATTTTAATCGTAATAATATATTTATAAAGAATTTATATATAAAGATTTAATATAGGAATAAATATTATATTTATTTTATTTTAGGTATTTACTCTTTTATTAAATTAATATAATATATCGTTAATTAGGGTTTAGGTATTATAGGCTTAAATAAACTCCTTTATTAAAATATTTAATAAAAGAAATTTAATAATTCTTATAATTATATTCGTTATAATGGTATTTTATAACAACGAGGACTATTTATTTTTAATATCTATTATATATCGGATCTTAAAGAATATTAATATTTATTATAATAAAGATTATATAAAAATATATTAAATAATAAAGGTCGTTTACTCTTTATTAAATTTTATTTATTATTTATAATAATTTTAGGGGCCGTAAAAAGATAATTTAATTAAATCGGATAATATATAAATAAAATCTAAATATATTTTAAATATATTATAAACTAAAATTAATACGTTCTTAAAGAATATATTTATATATAAATTAATATTGACTTTATATTAAACGATTTATACTTTACTAGCCTTAAAAAATAAATCGACGGGGTTTTAAATATTAAATTTATAAATACTTAATATAATATCTTTAATACCCGTATATATACTTTTATTAATCTACTCTATATTAACCTAGCCGAGAATTTTATATAACTAGTTCTATAATTTTTATTTATTAAAATTAAAAAACTATATATAAAGAAAAACTCATTAATTTAATTAAAAATATAAATCGCGGCGGAATTTATTAAAAAGAGGTTTAAAGAATAACGAATAAATATATTAATCCTAACGATTAAAATCGAAGGAGATATATAGTTATTATATAAAATATATATTATATCTAGAAAAATATTACGGGCCGGGGAGGATAATTTTATAATTATATTTATAAAACTATAAAATATAAGAATTATTAAGAATTATTTAAAAATCTTCTAAATCCTAGACTAACTTTATTAGTATATAAATTAGAGTTTAAAAAACTATAGGATATAAATTAAAAAAGAGATCCTATAGGTAGAATATATATATAATTATAATATCTAATATTTTATAAACTAGGTAGTATTTTAATATATATAATAAAAGTCTATTTAATCGAGATTATTAATCGATAAAATAGTTACTTATATAATAATATTTTAATTTACGGGAAAAACTCCTCGGTAATATATTATTATATTTAAAACCGAATATTTAAATATATATACTATTAAGATAGTATAGATACGATATAATTAAATAAATAATTATTTATATATAAATATTATTATAGCCTAGTTATATTAATAACTCTTTTTTTAATATCCGTCGCCTAGTCGCCTATTTTTTAATTTATTAATAATTTCGAAATCTTTCTTAACGAATTTTTATATTATAAATAATCTAGTTATAACGTCTAATTTTATAAAACTAATTAATATATATAAAATAAATCTCTTAATATATACGAATCTAAATATTTTATATAATTTAATATTACGGGGGTTATTAAACTTAAGGTAATTAATATAATTCTTAATATTAAATTAATTTAGTCGGGTTATAAAGCGGGAGTATTTATTAAATATATTATATACTCGATTAATATTTTTATATATCTACGACCTTTAGACTTAAGTTATATAAATATATTATTTTATTATTTTTTTATCCTCCCGTTTTTTATTATTTTATTTTTATATTTATAACGAGTCTTTTATACTCTTTTTATTTATATTAATAAATAGTAATTTAACGTTTAATATTAATATCGGGTAGAAAATCGGTTTATTAAAAAATTATAAAGAGAGTTTTAATTTATTAAAATTAATATTTTTTATACCTAGATTTTTATAAATATCTAGTCGTTACTAATAGCCCGAGGGACCCGTCGGTACACTAGATTAAGGAATAATGAGGGAGAGCGGAGACGGAATAGACTAGTTAAGGAATATTCTTTATTTAGAAGGATTTACCCCTTAACCGGCCATACCCCTTAGTCGGCCACTTTATTATAACTCCGTAAACAGCGGTTTTGATATTAGGACTCCGTATACAAAGTTATAATAATAACTAATTATTATGATTTTCGTATCAGAATATTTATTTATACTTATGTAGTTCGTAAATTATAGTGATTAATCGCCTACCCCCTAAGAGATCCCTAGAGTTAGAGCCCGGAGTAAGAAAACCAAGGATTCCTGGGTACCTAGCCCTACAGGATGGCCGACCGAGGGGTGTGGCCGGTTGAGGGGTGAATCCTTCTATAGGAGAATAATAAGCCTGATGACCAAGAGCTTGAGATATACTGGGCAAATACCTCACCAGTCTTTAAGAAGGCCTATCATCATTGGATTACTGAAACGCTTCGTGGTCGTACTATCATTTACTCATGTAAGATGGCCTTGCCCAAGCATAGGCAGATTGTTCGACAAATGGCGTGGCATTGAGATTGCGACTAGAACTAGGCGACGAGGAGCCCACCGGCACTTGAGCGGCCCCAAGCTCTATAAACTCATCCTGTAAGACGCCCTGTGGGACGAAACACTGGCCTTGGGCTGGGTAGGTGGCAAGGACAGCACTCATGGTTCACATTGGGAAGACCTAGATCTCCGAACGGCTTCAAGAAGGGCTCAAGGTCACCCCAGTGTTGAGCGGCACAAGAAGACAACACACTGGGTCGGAGGGCAGGATTTTCAATGACAACATCGCGTAGTCTGAATGATAGTATGTCTTGTGTATGTCTACATACTTCTAGATGCCGGGAACGGGTGAATGTTTAAGTGATGCCAATTCCCCAAGTCTCAGGCTGCAAATTGCTACTCTCCCAAGCAACGGTCGAAAATAGCAGACCTTATTATGTGCAGACGCGACCGCAGCAGCGACTACGGCAAACATGCCATACCTTTGTTAGCAGAGCACGACCAAAACCTCCTACCAGTACCACAAAGCCTCCTCCAAATACCAATCAGCTCGCATCGGTACCATCTATCCTCCAGCCTTGGGAACGAGCAGCTCCAGCAAAAGATATCGCGCCAACCTACAAAGATGGTGCAAGAGATGGGGCATTGGGGTAGACAGCAGAGTTGAAGAGTCAACCTTAATTGAGCGAGCGGGGGACAACACGTCGACGCCGACTACCAACGAGCGTTACAGACCCCAATGGTAGTCGAGGTTGGGGCGAGTGGACGCCTACCCCAGACAACGTCAGTGCCGGCACAGTTGGAAGCCTTCACCACATCAGCGAGGTTCATACGTTCCAATAAACGGACTCGATGTGAAATGTTGATAGATATCGCCCTTGAAATAACATCTTTGAACGAGTATCTCGAATGAATATAATCAAGGAGAATGGCTAAATCTGTGTATATAAGGTATGAATAACATGGCACCATTGGCCTATGTGCTGTAGTCAAGCACAGTCCCGTGTCACACGTTGAGAGAATCGCTCACCCTATCTCGCTGTCCTTGACACATAGATTGTACGTCAAGTGTGCGCGACCTAAATATGAATGCGCCAGCGTCGCCTGTTTTGACTCATGTACTTGGTCTCAACTTGTACCGGAAGGTTTGGGCTGAGAAGCTCCAAATTGATTTGGCACACCTGCACATGGATCTACCTTGACAGGAATCTTCCTCTTGCGAACCCGTGGGGCAGTCTTGTACTTCTTATGGAAGTCAATAACTTCTTGTTCCGCTACTTCCACGAAACCTTCCCACTCTGCTTGTCTGACGCGGTATAGGCGTCGGAACTCGAAGAGGGGCACCGGTCGATGTTCGGTTTGGTACATGTTCTCCGTAGCTGCGCCCAGACCACCAACTTGGCTGTTGAAGTTCTGGTCGAAGATTGTGAGTTTATCGGGCGCGGGGTCGTTGACGATGCTCTTGATCCAGTCCTGTACGAAAAGCTCATGGTCAATGACTCCTGAATCTGGGTTCGCGGAGTATCGGAAACTGAGTGTGTCCATATAATCGGTTGGCACTGGTGCAGCCAGGGTGCCGGAGCAGAAGAGAGGGTTTAGACTACAAAAAGGGTGAGCTTTTGGTGTTGATGAGCGGTTTGGTAAAGACTCACACAACGTATTGATTCTTGTTCTGATCAAGTCTGTTCTCATAACAAGCAAGAACTTTCAACAGCTTGTACAAGTCTCCCTTAATGCCGTCCTTGATTGGCTTATACATCGTGGTCCAATCGGTTCGAGGCATAATGTCGACTATCCACTTGGGACTTTGGTCAACACCATTCCGTTTGGACTATACATCGTCGTGTCAGTTCCAAAGATGTTAAATAGGTCAGAAATTCTGTCCCTTGCCCTAAGCGTTTATAGCCGGCAAGGAATGTTCCAGGAAAAAAGGGAATGCTTACCCCAACGGCGTACGTCACGAGCAGCGAGAGAAATCCATAGACGTCGTCCTTAATATCGGTATGCGCGTTCCCTTCCGGCTTCGACTGGAAGAAGTCTTGCGTCACATGAATTACACCATGATGCAGTTGGTGGATTGAAGCTCCGTGATGGGGCGGAGTCTGTGATTGTGGATCTGCGCCACATCCCACGGTGTGGCACGACAGGATCCCTCTGTAAGGATTGTTTCAAGACGTGCTTGCAACAGATCTCATATGCTGATGACATCTATATTTGGATAAGGATCATGGAGCGCCATCATCCTACGTAATACAGAAGACAGCCATTGATGGTTAATCTCCGTTGAGGATTCTGGCTTCTTCGAAACATGCTGGACGATATCGTCCTGCTATTGTCTTCCTTCGCAGAGTCACTTTGTGTTTCCAAGGCGATCTTGAGATAAGTCCAACGTACAAGTATAGAAATATAGAAATTTAAAAATATCGAGAATTCTCAACCGTTGTTAGCGTGCCAAGAAGCGCTAGTGGCTTAGATAGACGATTTCTGCTTCCTGACGTAGAACCATCATCAATAAACTACTTTGCTACTACACCAATCATCCACGCTACAACGTTTTCCTGATCTAGGTAACAGTAACATCCGCAACAGAAGGATTCAGGGTGCAAGCAGTAAGACTACGTCATTGGCGCCTACAAGGAATGTTATACGAATCCGACAGTCTGATCTGATTTAACCCTAGATCAATACTTCAATACTTTGGCATGCAGCAACAACAAGCCACTGCGATCGCACGCAGGGACGATGATGCCTGCTTGTCATTTCTATCTGTGGAGATTGCTATCAAAGTCTTTGGCCAGCTTTCATCATTCGCTGATGTGTTTGCACTGGCAACAACCTGCTCTCGACTCTGGACTATCTGGTTGACAAACGTACCCGCAATATATAACGACGTCGGACGAAGATGTATTCCTTGCGAGCGCCACGCGCGTAGCTTCCTCGCAACGCAGCAAGGACATCCATCTGTGCAGGTATCATCCCTGAATGCTAGAGACGTAATACATCTACTACAGAACGCCAACGAGGTAGAAAGAGCGATCGTACAATTCGAAAGGGAAATCGTAAGCAAGGTTCGAAGTAAGTCACCCTAGTCATCCACAGCATCCTCGGTTGTGCTAATCATGAGATAGACCATGGTCACTCAGCCGAACGTTATTATGGCAAAGGGGCCTGGAGGCATCCACCGCACCTAACACGCACGGAGCGCCCACGCTTCATCACCTCGTACTACCGGCTCTGGGGCATGATGAAAGTGGATGCGACCGAGTGGCAGCCAAGACTCGAAGCCATGACCCTGAAGCAGATCTATCATCTCTACGAAATGAGTAGACTCACTCAAAGCATCGGAGGCGAGGAGATCATTCCTCCTCTTCGGCACCCGTGCCACGATCCGGACTCACTCCATGCTATAAACAGCAACAAGTCCGAGAAGCGGAAGGCTCTGGAGCGCAAGATTATGGATCACCTGGAGCGGAGATACATGGAAGTATACAATGAAGGAGCTGAAGATCCATGGATTTACGCCAACGATGAGGGGTTTCTGTGGTTCATTATAATGTGGGATCACTGGCAAAGGGATTTCAAAAGTATTGTGTGTAGGCAACGAAAGCCAAACTGCGCTAAGGAGCGCCTTTGGGATGATAGCTCAGATGAGTACACGTGAGTGAGCAGGCTGGAATCAATACTATTGACCATGACCTGATGTCAATGCGCCACATAGCAGGATAGTAAAGATGCAGGATAGGCATTACATATAGGCCTTAGTAGAGAGGATTCAATAAGTACTACTAGAGCCTAGAATCCTATGGAATTCACGAGAACTACGGCCAAGGATAATGTTAGGACTGTCAAGACGTAGGTTCCGAGTTTCGAGACACGTCAACGGTTGCAAGAGAGGAGTAGGATGGATTGAAGCGCTGTCGAACATTATGAATAGAACCATTGACAGTATGGTTGGACCCGCTATAAATCTCTTGTTACGCATCGTTCTCTGGTGTGGTGGTTGGAAGGCGATAAAAAGTCGAGAAGTACCTAATCGACTCGCAAAGGTCAGCCGCAAGGAACCCAGCATTCAATGGCCAACAAACGACACGGAGTAAGCGGTAAGCAAGGTGATAGCACAGGTATATCGTATATATAGATCCCTAAGATGAGTCGACGTTAAGAGCCACTTCGGTCGCTAAGAAATGTAGTCGAGCGTGTTCTCATCTAAATGATAGCTAGCTCTTGTGTCTCTACGTCAGACATCGTCATCACCTCTCCCTGCATGAAACCATAGGCGTAGCACTCTCCGATCAATTGGAAGCGCGGTTCCGTCGTCTGCTGCCCAGCAGCCGCATCTTGGCCAATCGGCCGAAACAGGAATGGCACCGAGCAGCCAAGGACAACGCAGATCAGGTCTCCATCCTTTGCCATTTCAGGTGCAAGCCCCATGTATCGGGTGCCTTGCTCTTCGCATTCGACTTCTAATGATTGGTTTCGCTGCATAACGAAGAAGACGCGCGCTTTGCAGGCATCTTGGATGGAGTACAGTGTACCCTGTGGACCACGTTGTGGCGTGTATCTTTCCATAGAATGCATTTGCTCAAATGTATTATTTAAGGCTTCGAAGTCTGCGGCTATCTCAGCATCAGAGGCTAGCACCAGTAGGCCCAGAGTATCTCCGCCTCCTGCTGGCTTCATTCCAGCAGTCAAGACTCGTTGACATGCACCTACAATGTCCGGTCCCGTCGCATAAGGTTGCTGCTCCCGGGCGAACGAGATGCAACTTTTGATCTGGCTTTGGCGTTGAGCCATCAAGCGATTTAGTATCCTCCATCGGTCATCCTGAGAGTCCGATTTGTTGGTACCAGGAAGAGGAAACTCAAAAGGCTGCGCGACTTTTGTTATGATACCGAGTCGTCTTACCTGCCCATGCAGAGTCTTGCCAAAGTCGGAGAGCCATGGAGCACTCATCGAACCTGGTCCACTCGCTTGGAACATGACTCCACGTCCTTGATCCCAGCAATCTTGGTCTAACAGTGTGAGTGTATGATGCTTGGCTGCGAAAGTCCAATCCGGCACCCAACTCGGAAGCTCTAGGACCTGTTGTGAGACGCCCGCTGCACTGAGCAGTGGAAGGTCAGAACGTCTCAAGAAGTCAGCTTCAGCGACCTTAGTGAAGAGCGCCTCGACTGTATGTTCGTTATATGATTTCTCGTTGGTGGCGTCCTGGATCTCCTTTGGAAGGAAATTATAAAGCGCGTAGATTCGATCTCGGCGCTTCGTAGCCCCGCACGTGCGTACTTGGTTGAGAAGTGAGTACAAGGGCTCCCCACGCTCCCCTTGCGGGGCTTGACGGTCGCGTTGCCTGAGTTTTGCGACGGCGTGGATGCGTCCTGTCACATACCTTTCACCAGGCTTCATAGGCCCAGAGCTGCAGCAATATCCCAGATCGCATCCTTCCAGTGTCCCTCAACATCCGTCAGACCTCTGCGATCAAGTAGAAGGAGATGCTCAAAGTCAAGTGTCCTATCACCACAGAAGATTGCACATTCTGTTGCTACCGCCGCTTCTAGGAGTGTCCACACCCGAGTGAACCATGGTCGATGAAGTAGATAGCTGATTGCCTCCACTTGATCGTCGGTGTAACCTCTCTCCTCCGGGATCGCATAACCTGCGCCTTTGTCTCTACCCGCCAATGCCTTCATCATACCTGGCATAGAGTCTATAGCGAGGTCGGAGTGGCTATCAGCTACGCCAAGGCAGACCAGGACACGGGCGGCTTTCCTGTATATACTTACCATCAGCGGTATATGCCAGTCCTTCTCCACGCCATTGTCCTAGTCAATGCAGATTTGATCGGTCCAAAGCAGCCTTGGACTGTGACTTCTGCGGAGTTGCAGAAGAGCGATGCTCAAGCTTTTCGATATCTCAATGGGATGGTCATCGCAAATGACTATATCCGAGCCTGCATACTGTCCCCATACGTAAGACAAAGCTTCGAATGGACTTTCTAGATCCTCTAGGCTTCTCTCAAGAATCTCGTAGCTCAGCGAATCCTTTGTCTATATGTCAGTCTCATCTAGTCGCGCGAAAATGGATGTATGTCTTACACTTTACTCCCCTGGATGAAGTCGAACGACACGAGTATACTTTGCACTTGGTAGCTGATGATATCTGAACTTAGCTGACATCTTGAGACTTGCGCGGGCATCTGCGCAGTAGCAATAGGTAAGAAAGGGAGGGGTTCAAGACTTTATCTCTATCTGGAATGTACCCTCTATAGCTGAGCCCCATTACCTACTACTAGAGGGTCGCCATCTCCGCAAGGAGATTACGGGGGCGGTAAGGCTTAATTTAGATTATATAATATAATTATAAAATTTATTAATTATATATATAATTATATATTCGCTAAATATACTATAATATTAATATTTTTTAAGGTTTAAATATATATAAATATAATATATTTTATTTCTATTAATTATTTACTATAATTATTTAATTATTAATTTCGAGGTTTATTTTAAAATAATTTATAGAGTTTATATTAATTAGAATTATTACTATTTAAATAACGTAAAGATTATTTTATTTTATTTTTTATATTATTTATTAATATAATAATTATATTTATAATATAAATTTATTTTAATATCTACTTTTAATATAATAAATTCTAATATCTCTATATATTCTTATTAATTTTTATAATAATAATTATTATTTTTTATCTATATAAATAATAGAAAGATTTAAAGATTTAATTTTTTTATGAATTTATATTATATTATTAATCTATAAAGTTATTATTTTGGTAGAGAGATTACGGGAGCGATAAGAGTAAACTATAAATAAATAATAAAATTATATAATAGAAACGATAATAAATTTGAAGTATATTTATTTATTTATTTATTTATTTATTTATTTATTTATTTATCTATTTATTAATCTATTTATTTATTTATCTATCTATTTATTTATTTATTTATTTATTTATTTATTACTACTCTATTTATTTATATATTTATATATTTATTACTACTTTATTTATTTATTTATTTATCTATAATTTATTATTTAATATTAATTTCTATTATAATTACTATTATTTCTAGAGTTTCTAAATCACTTTATATAATTATCTCTAACTACTCTTTAATATAATTATTCAAATTTCCTTAATATATATATTCTTATTACTTGTCTTTAATATTATAGAATTAAATTCTTTATTAATTATTAATACTTATCGGTAAAGCGGGAGCCCGTATAAAAAGAGTCGTGGTATCAAATCCGCTCAGGGCGCTTAGGGCGTATATTTCACGGTTTTAGAACTAAAAATCAGAAATAATACTGAAAAAAAATGAAAAAAAATAGAATACGCTAAAAACCCTAAAAATAGTAACTTCGGATTTAAGATTTTAAATCCGTGATTTTCTACTAGCGCCGGGTAGCTCGCTAAGGCTATATAAAGCGCTATAACTATACTAATCTAATTTCGATTTTAAATTATATCGATTCACGAAAATTATATACGCGCGTAATACCCCCTAAGCTAGCGCGGTATTATAGACTATATAATTTACTTATTACTATATATATCTAACTATCTACCGGTACTACTTAGACTAGCTTATTCCGATTTATTCAAAATTATTCAAAATAAATCGAGGTACTAAATACGTATTTAGTAACTTTAGACGAAAGTAGGTATTAAATCGATCTCTAGGGCTAGTATATAAGTTAAATAAATCTAAGCGCCTTTTCCGCCTTTTTCGATAGAATACGGGTTCACCGCTTTACCGATATACTACCTCTATAAATATATATATTTATAACTACTACTACCCTTATAAATATATATATTTATAATTACTACTACTACTACTTTTATAGATATATATACTTATAACTACTACTATCTTTATAAATATATATACTTATAACTACTACTACCCCTATAGATATATATATTTATAATTACTACTATTACTACTTTTATAAATATATATACTCATAGCTATTATTACCTCTATAGATATATATATTTATAACTACTACTACCTCTATAAATATATATATTTATAACTACTACTACTTCTATTTAAAAGGGATAGCGATAGGGTTAATATTAAAATAGAGACTATAATTATAAATAAAAGTTATAAATATAAATAAAAATTATAATTATAAATAAACGCACGGACCTATAATTATTAAATATTAAAATTAAAATTACATCGGTAAAGCGGGAGACCGCACGAGAAAATCGAGATATTAAATACGCTTTTTACTACTTTAGGCGGAAAAATAACAAAAAGAGAATATTATTCTAAAAAAAAAGAAAAAAAAAATATTTTAAATAAAAAACCTAAAAATAGTAACTTCGGATTTAAGATTTTAAATCCGTGATTCTCTACTAGCGCCGGGTAGCTCGCTATGATTATATAGAGCGCTATAACTACGCTAATTTAATTTAGATTTTAAATTACGTCGATTTATAAAAATTATATACGCGCGTAATACCCCCTAAGCTAGCGCGGTATTATAGACTATATAATTCATTTATTACTATATATATTTAATTAATATCTACCGGTACTATTTAGACTAGTTTATTCTTATTTATTTAAAATTATTTAAAATGAGTCGAGGTATTAAATGCGTATTTAGTAACTCCGGTGTCAAATTAATCTCTAGGGCTAGTACATGAGCTAAATAGATCTAAGCGCCTTTTCCGTCTTTTTCGGTAGAATATAGACTTACTACTTTACCGATATATTATTAACCTAGAGTTAAATATAACCGAAGATTTTATAAAAAATATAATTTAATTCGTTTATTTTAAAATAAAGGGGATATTTAAATAATAACTTCGTTTTAAATTTAAAACTAACTTTTTTTAAATATTTACTAATATATTTTAATATTAGCGTTTTCTCTTAAAGTTATTATTTTATTCTTAAGAATATTTCGATTTAAAATCGGTTAAAAAGTAAAGAGTAAAGAATAATAATAAATATTAATTATAATAATTATTATAATAATCGTCTCTCTATAGTATAATCTATATAATATCTAATTATTAATTTATAATAGGGGTAGTAATAACTATAAATATATATATCTATAGAGGTAGTAGTAACTATGAGTATATATATCTATAAAGATAGTAGTAGTCATGAGTATATATATTTATAAAGGTAGTAGTAGTAGTTATAAATATATATATCTATAAGGGTAGTAGTAGCTATAAATATATATATCTATAAAAGTAGTAGTAACTATAAATACGTATATTTATAAAGGTAGTAATAGTAGTAGTTATAAATATATATATCTATAGAGGTAGTAATAGCTATAAATATATATATTTATAAAAATAATAGTAATAGTAGCTATAAATACGTATATTTATAGAGGTAGTAGTAACTATAAATATATATATTTATAAGGGTAGTAGTAGTAGTAGCTATAAATATATATATCTATAGAGGTAGTAATAACTATAAGTACGTATATTTATAAAAGTAGTAGTAGCTATAAATACGTATATTTATAAAAGTAGTAGTAGCTATAAATACGTATATCTATAGAGGTAGTAGTAGTTATAAATATATATATCTATAAAGGTAGTAGCGTTATTAGAATAATTATTAGAAATCCGCCTTAGCGTAGTAGAGATCGAACCGCGATTTCTACTCTACGCTCTATTTTACTTTACCCTACGCTAGTATTCCCTCTAGGGATCTCTACGCTAATCCGAAGCGTACCTAGGGTATAGCGGGTATATATAGTAAATATATACTATTTCCGCTAGTAAATCTACTAATAGCGTAGAGAAAATATTAATTATTTTAGTATTTTAGATATATTTCTTAATCGGGCTAATTCCCGCTTTTAATACCGGTATTAATATTTAATATTTATCCTAAATAATTCAAAATTTAGTTCTATTAATTAAGTATTTTCTCTAAAATATATCTAAATTTAAAATTTAGAAATATATCTAATTTTAAAAATAAAATATTCTATTAATATATATTATATTATAATACTAAAATTCTCATAATAATTATTTTTATAAGAAAAGATATTAGTATTAAAATAAATATTATATTATAATAATTTATAATACTAAATCTATATTAATTTATATTTATATTTATAGAAATTAAATATTAATAAGATTTTTTTTATATAAAAAATAGTATTTTTAATAAATTTCTTAAAAAGTAGTATATATAACTTTTATATAGAATTAGATAAAGATTTTAACTTTTAAATTTAAATATATTTTAGAGAAAATACTTAGTTAGTAGAATTAAATCTTAAATAATTTAATATAAATATAATATTATACTAAAAAGAGAAGATTAACTTAATTAGGAAATATATCTAAAATATTAAAATAAAATATTAGAGTATTATATTATTTATAAATTTACTTTTTAATCTTTAAAATATTATAAATAATATCTTACCTATAAATAAATAGGGTTAAAATAGACTTTTTTAGACTTTTATTTATAATTTCCTAATTTAATACTATAAATAAAAGTCTTTTTAAAAGATAATAAAAAACTTTATATAATAAAGTTATAATACTTTATTAGGGTTTTAAAATAAACTATTTATAATCTAAATTAATTAAATAAATAAAAAGCTTTTAAATAAAATATATTTAGAAGTTTTAATAGTTATAGAGACTTTTTATTTCTAAAAAATTTAAAGTTTTATACCTTTACCCCTAAACTAAACCTTATTATAATTTTATATAAAATTATTATTAAAAGGTTAAGAATTAGGGCTTTTTAATAATATAAAAATTATTTAAAATAATTTAATATTAAAAAAGTTATTAGGGAAGAGAATTTTTTATCCTATAATAATATTAAAGAAGGTTTTATAATTATATAAAAGAGTAGAAAAGTAGTATATTCCTAGATAGAATAGAGAGACTAATTCTTAAGAAATTTAAAAGAAAAAGGGGGAAATAGCCTTTTTAAGCCTACCTAGTATATATTTAATATAATTATCTAATAAGCTAAATTTATAGTTATTAGGTCTATAATTATATAAATACTCGGAATATAAAGATCCGACTCCGAAATAATTAGTAAATAATATTAATAACCGCCCTAATAGTGGGTAAATACCTCTACGTAGTATTAAGAATTAATACTCGAGTAGTAGATTTACGCGACTATTACTCGAGGAAGTTAAAATTTATTTATAAAAGGAAAGATAATCTCTTTAAGGGGTAATATCCCTCGATGTGTCTATTATCCCCCTCTTATCCAGTTATCGATAATAACGAAGGATAATTAAAGTTCGTGTCCGTCTTATTTTACTATAATCGACTACTCCGAAAATTATTATTAACTCTTTATATAAGGGATAACTAGATATTTTTTATTTTAAAATTTATCGCGTTATTATTACGCGAAGCCGTTTAATATAGTAATTAATACTACTCTCTTTAACGTCCGTCTATCTACTATCTCTCTCCGATTTATCGAATAAAGAATAACTAAACTCTATCCGTAGAGGTTTATTTTATTATTATCGAACGAATAAATCCGAATATTATTAGTATATATATAAAGAACTCGTTTTATCTCGCCCTCCCGATATATAGAATTACTATTTAAAGTTATATTACTATATAATCTCTTACTACTCGTTTTTTCTTTATTATCGTAGTATATAATTATAGAAATAAAGTATATTCTCTATAATTAAGAAATTATATAAAAGAGAAAAGAATAAAAATACACGATTAAAATATAATAACTTTTTCTTAATCGGATATTCTTATCGACCTCGCTTATTTAATAGACCCCGATAATTATCTCATCGATTATAATAATATATTAATACGTTAATTAGCCTAGGAGCCTAGAATTTATTTAATAATTTCATAAAACTTTTCCCCTATAAGGTTTTTCTCTATTAAAGTATTATATAATTTTAAAAAATAAAATAATAAACTAGTTAAAAAGTATAACTATATATCTATTAATATTACTACTATATATATACCCGGAATTTATATATAGCGTTAATTTATAATATAATTTAATTCTCTAGTCTTCTAGTCGTTAAGCTAAAAATTAAGGGACTAAAATTACTTATTATTATAAAATATCAAAATAATATAATATTTAGTATATAGTTATATAGGGAAAGCCTACGCCGTTATATCTAGAATAATAGTAGAGACTATACCTTTAGGTATATAGTATTAATAGAGAAATAAAGAACCCTAGAGCTCGTTTTAAAAATAAAGAGAATTTAAGAATTTATTTTAGAGAAATCGTTCCTTAAGAGAAATAATAATATATATAGTATAAACTCATAAACTACTTTCTATATAACTATTTTAAAGCGGCCGGGTCGGACGTTAAATTAAATAAAATAGATAAATAAATAAATATTAATAATTATTTAATATATCTTAAAATACTATATTAATAATACTCGATTATAGAATTAATTTCTATTGAAATATACTCTTTGAATTTTACCCCGTATAGGCACTATTAATACTATATCGTAAATAATAATACTTAGTATCTAGAATTTATAGGATAACTTATAACCGACCTATAATTTTATTATTTATTAATATATACTACTATAAAGATAGACGTCTATAGTATAATCTTTATATAGTATATTTAATAATTATTTACACTAATTAAATAAACCTAGTATATAATTATTAAAATTATAATTATATAGAGTTTTTCTTTTCTTAGGCCGGCCCTTAACGGCCTACTCCTCGATCTTAATCGTAATAACGGGATTAATTAATTTGTATATAAAACGATAGGGTAGAAGTTCTAAATTACCCGAATTATATTTATTATAAAGTATTTTTATTAAAGATCTAAGATTTTAAAATTCTTTTCTTTTTTTCCTAAATATCGCTAAAGACTAAAAGACTTTGAATATTAATTCTATTAAACCTACGTTATTGTAATAATTCCTAGTTATAATAAATTAAGAACTCGGTTATAATTATAATATTAATATCCTCGGCGCCGATATTAGTTTTATTTAATAATTATTATATTATATAAAGTATCTCCTCCGTAGAAAGTATATTATTTATTATTATTATTAACACGCCCCTAGAGACTATATCCTACTCTATCTCGATCCGCTTCTCTTTCGAATTATTAGATATTAAAGACGAGATATATAACGGGGGTTTAATAATAGAAACGGCGGGTAAAAGAAGTTATCGGTAAATTTTAAAAACTCCTATTAAAACCTGAGTTACTACCCGCGCGGATAGAGCTAGTAGTGTCCTATTAGTAATTTTTACTAAGAAAAGTTATTAATAAGATACTACTAGTAACCCTAATTTACGGATAAGGCTACTAGTATCCTATTAAATAAATTTAATAAATTAAGAGTCTAGGTAAGTAATTTTTAATAAATTTAATAATTCGGGGGTTTAGGTAGTATCCTATTAATAACTCTAAATTAATTTCAATAGGATTAGTAACTTTAGTAATTTATATATATTATTAATATATTAATAGTAACTAGCCCTATTATAGAGCTAAAATAAATAAAGTTTTATAATTATCGTTATTAACGGTAGCGATCTCTAGTAATAACTATTAACGCTAGCGACCTACCGGGCCCGGAATAATAAATTTTAACTAAAGTTCTTATAAGGGCGTCACGTAGGTATATTCGAAGAGAACGTATATATATATTCTATATTATAGCGTATACCTTTACGTATACCTTTATATATATTATTCTATATATTATTCCATATATTATTCCGTATACTATAGTTATATATATTATAATTACATATACTATTACGTATACTATTACGTATATAATTATATATATATTTACGTATATTATAACTTATATTATAGTATATACTATAGTATATATTATAATATATACTATTAAGTATATAATAGGGGCTTTCGTTCATTATTTAAATTATTAATAATTTACCGAGTTACTAAACTTATTAATAGTAAATATTATTTATTAATAGGACTCTACCCGGACCCCCGATTTACTAATCCTACTAAACCTCGGGTCGGTATTTAATATAGAGTTTTAATATAAATTCGTAGACGGTTTTCTAATAAGGTTAATAATATTTAAAATATATTAATATTTACTTTTAAGATTTACCGATAATTTACTAGTTTCGCGAATTAATATTAAAAATATATCGACCCGCGAGGTTAACGCCGATATATAAATCAAGTTACCGACCTCGTAATACGCTACCGTATCGACTTTAGCCTAGTTACCGGTAAAGTAGATTTATAATAAAAATATATATAGAGCTAGCCTACCCGGTTATTATAAAATACCGAGTATATAGCGGAACTCTATACCCGGGCGTAGGAAGTCGGGTACCGGGTATATTATATTAACTAGTCGCTATAAATCCTTATAAAAGAAGGGAAATAAATAATATTCGGTAAATCTTTTTACTACCTCATTTCTAGTTATATTATTACCGAAGATAAAACTAGGGTAATAATCTAATACCGTTAAATTCGACCCGATATTATTATTATTTTTATTATCGTTATTATTATTATTACTATTATAGTACCCTCGGCGAATCCGCCGCGTCTATTTACTAATTTAGATATAAACCTCGAGTACCCTATTATCTAGTACTAAATATAATAAGGTTACGACTAGTACCTCGTCTTTTATCCCGGTAATTAATAGTATATTTATATTTACGGCGCTATATACTATATTTAGAAACTACTCCTCTAGTAACCGAGGTCGTTACCGCGCCTATTTTTAGAAAAATATCGTTAATATTAACTAGTATTACTCTTTATAAATACAGTTTTAATATAGATAATTTAAGTCGGTACCGGTAACTATTATATATTCTCGTTTAATTATATCGCTAATATTAACTATATACGTTATAAGGTTTTTATAAATATATTTAATAAATATAGAGATTTAGATATTAATATAATAATCTTTACCGGCGTAGTTTTCGCCTATAATAAAAATAATTAACTTCTACTTTATTAGTATTTTCGGGAGCGGGTAGGCGTAAATTAATATATTATATAAATCCAAGTTATTTTTAAAACGGGCTAGGCGCGGCTGGTTCGGTCTAAAAGTTTTAATTATTAGCGCGGCGTCTTTTAAATCTAGCTCAAGGTCGGTAGTATAAACTCCGTTATTTAAAAATAATAAATCCCCGGCGACGTTATAAACCTACTATATAATAAATTATATAATTTCGGTACATCGGCAAGTCCGGAAACCCCGATTTTTACGTATTTTGTACCGAAATTATATAAAATACTGGAAATGCGTATCTACTCATATCTCGTATTCTAAATACATTATATAACTAAAATACAATTATATAGCTAATTTTAGCATATTTAACACCCAAAATACACTTATATAACTAATTCTAGTATAATTAATACTTAACGGGTAAATAATAATAAATGGATAATCCTTAATATTATTTCATAGTGCTTCAAATATACCATTTATACTTTAGGTAATAATAATATCATTATTATAATCATTACCGTCAGCGCCTTTAATATCGTTATCATATTCAGATCTTTATATATATATTAATTAATTAATATATATTCTACTTTATCTACTCGTTATATTATAGGGGAGTTATAGATATCCTAAAATCCGTTTATTAAGAAACCGCTACTATTTATTCTCGTAAATTAATCTATACCTAAATCTGGCCTAGATCTGGCCTAGATATAGATTAAATCTAGGCTAGATCTAGGCCGCCATTATCTTTAGTTATAAAAATAATCTATTATATATATAATTTATCTCTTATTTATCGTCCGGGTTATTAGCCTAGGTAGTTTATATTAAAATAACGTACCTCTCCTTCCTCGTAGTCTCGAGTACTATATTCTATATACGTATATCGTCTACTATATAATCTTAACCCCGTTCTTTCTACTATATTACTTTCTCTTCCTTTTTCTTAAACTTTAACCTCTTTTAGAAGCCTTCGTATATAGTAGAGAGTTTAAATATATATAACGTAGACTCGGTAGGATCCTTATTAATATTAAAGGAACTAATCTATTCGTTAGGCTTAATATCTTTAAGTTTTTATATAATAAAAACCGGTAATTACTATTTAGTATATAGTATTAATATATATCTATAATAAGTATAATATTATAATACTATACTATTTCGCGATTTATAAGGCTCTCTATACTATATATATTACTACCCCGGTCTTCTACCGATCTACTAAATAAAGTTACTCGAGTATCCGCCTAGATAGCTATATTAGTATTCGAGGATTAATAATAAATTATATAAAGACTCTACCTCCTTTTATACCTCGTTAAATATTATTTAATAAATTAGAGTTCTTATTAATACCTCGTCCGCTAGTTTAGCTTTATTAGAATAAAAGAAATATTTACCCTTATAAAGATAAATAACTCGTCTTTCCGAGATCTACTAGTACTCCTTTCTTTCGTACTATCTCTTTTTATAATATTTATCTCGTCCTCCCGTATATTATATTATCGAGGAGCCGGCGAATCTATAGTAGTCTTATTAGTAATTGAGAGATAATTAGATATAATACGGAAGCCTTTATAACCGACTAAATTATCGATTCTATCTTTCTATCTATGGACGAAATCGTCTATATTATCCACCGGTATCGATTCTGTCTTTCTATCTATAGACGAAATCGTCTATATTATCCACCGGTATCTCTTCTCTTTTTATTTCTTAGTTAATCCTACCCGATAGGGCCTCTACTATTATACCCTATTATATAAATATCTATTCCTCCTACGTCTCCCTTATTTAAGTTTATAAGTTTATATTACTTTATATTAATATTAAGAGATATAAAGAAAAGAGTCGAGTCTAATTTACTTTTAATATATTCGCCTTCGAATTTAATCCGTATCTACTTCCTTATTTTATATTCTTTAATAGTATAATAAATTATAATATAGACTATAATTATTATAGTTCCCGTTAAGGGCCTAAATATATATTTAGTATTATTACGAGTTCCTAGCCAACCTAGGTCCGATTAAAAGAATAATAAAATTATAACTTTTACTACTAGATCTCTAAAGAAGCGGTAAGGTAGTTTAGATTTATTAATAATTAATATTAAATCTTAATAAGGAAATATTAAGACTTATATCGTTATTATAATTATATATTTATCTTCTATTCTTTATTTTAGTAGTAATTATCTCTTTAATACTTCGTCCTATTATAGAAAAGGTATAGTATACCGCTACGATTTATCGAACCCTTATTATTATTAAGGCGCGGTAATTACCGATATAATTAAGTAATTAATTTCGATTAATATATCTTTAGTTTAAACCCGGTAGATTAATACCTCTCGGGCCTCCGTCGGATTTAAAGTCTTTTTTACTACCTTATCCTTTAGCCCGAGGGTTTTATTATATTTATTAATAATATTCCGTTAAAGCTTCTAGATTAAAACGTTAACTTCGCTGTTTTTATTAGAGTTTATTTATAGGCTATATCCCGAGTCCTTATATCCCGTAACGAGGGTTATTAATATTATTTATTTTATATATTAGAGAACGGCCTCGTAGCCTTAAATATATAATACCGATTTAATACGACGTCCTACGCTCGCCTATAGTAGTAACGACTCGTTTCTTAATTATAACGCGTCGTAATTACGGTAGTGTTTCGCTAAAGGTTTATATAACGCGTTACTAGAAAACCTCGTATCTCCTAGTTTATATATATAAGAGTTAGGGTAGGACGAGGACGAGGATATACGGCGGCCGATAAACGATAAGGACTATAGAAAGATTAGTTATATTATTAACTCCTATATGAAATATATATATATATATATAGCGTGGCCCTGCCTAATCCGCTTAACTAAGATACGTTATCCGTTTTCCGTCGCTTCGGGGTAGGAAGCCTGATACTATCGTTATCAGCCTCGGTATTAACCTCTTTACCTCCGTATATACTTTCTTCGTCCTTATTAATAATTAATATCAATTAATATATACTAGAAGGACTTATAATTAACGCGTTCCTAATATATACTATTACTCGTATATCGGAATAAATAAATTATTTATAACCGAGATTTACTTTAGGAGTATTAATATAGTTTATTATTAAAATTAGCCTTTAGCCTTATCGAAGGAGTTATTATTATAAATTCTTTAACTAATTAAGGCCGTATTATAATATATAGGAGGTATAGTTTAGTTTAACTTTACTATTTAATATATTACTACGTCGTATATATATAGACTTAGATATTATTCGGTAATATAAAGTATACTAACTAGTCGAGATATAGAATAGGTTTATTTTAATATATAGGAAAGAAGGTAGAATTATATATACGATAATAATAAATAAATATATATCGGATTAACCCTAGCCTAGATCTAGGCTAGGTCTAAACTAAATCTAGCCTAGATCTAAACTAGGGTTAATCCGAATACCGAATTCGGGTTATATAATACTATAAATTATAAGAGTATAAAGGCGTTATAAATACGATTAAAAACGGCGGCCGTCTATTAAAACGAGTTTAATAGAGGGTAGATCGAGATAAATCTTATAAAAGATAGGTTATAATATCTTTATTTATAAACTAAATACTTTTATTTCTACTAGCGAAATATATACCGAAGGAGCGCTAGATAATAAGGGTTAATTTAGGAGTTTACTCCTTTTCTTATTTAATTTTATAAAAGTAGTATCTTAAGAATTTTTATTTAATAAATCTCCTACCTAGTTTAAACCCTCTAATTCTCTTCCTACTAATTATTATTAATCGAGTTTATACCCTAATTATAATTCATCTTTATATTATACCCGTTACTCTCGTTATTATTATTAGCCGCTATACGGTTATAGTACTACTATTAAGTAAAAGCCCGGGGTATACGTATTATTAGGCGGTATAATAAATATATTATTACGGACGGTGATTTTTTATAGATATATAGCTACTATATTTACTTTATAAATTAATCTACTACCCTAGTACCTTTCGTTATAAAGTTAGGATTATAAATAATATTATATTAATCCTAGTCGATAAAATTATTTATATAATAATATCCTTCCCGTTTAATAGGTATTATATACGTACTCCGGATAATATCCTATATTTCGAAGAGGCGATAACTATATAGTTCTTAGGGTCTTTTCGTTCTACTAGTTAAGATATACTTTACTTCGAATATCCTATATATATCGTCGACTCTCCCGTTATTCTTTAGTCGATATAAAGTAATTAACGCGCTAGTATATACCTTATATTTACCTTTATCGTTTAGTCGCTTGTAATTATAAATATTAATAATTAACTCGAGCCGGCCGATTATTATATAAAGGGCCTTCTACTCGGTCTCGCCTTAACTTTATAAACGAGTCGCTTCGTTATTAATCTAAATATAATTATTACGAGGTTTACCGGTAGAACGAAAGTTAAGAGTATAATAAATTAATCTTTTTATAAACCGCCCTAAGTTCCGGCTCTCCTTATTATTACGAACCTAATATATTAATAATCGATATATAGAAATATATATATCTCCCGTTTAATTAAGATCCGTCTTTTATCTCCGTTAATCTTTAATAAAGCCCGGATTTTTATCTTATTTTTTACGGCTCTCCCGTATAAATATCGTTATAACGTCGATAAAATCTTTAATACTAAAGTAAAAAGCCCTCGCTACCGTAATTATTAGGCGATAATAATTAGTATCTAGTACCTATATACCGTAGTATAGCGGCGTATCTTTATTAGGAATAAGTATATACTTATTTAAATCTAATTTCTCTCGATACGGCCGGGTATTCTACTATTCTATTTCACTATTAAGAATAATAGTAGGTTTAACGGAAAGTATTACTATAACTTCCTATATAACCCTTATATTATAGTATATAATATTATACCGTAGTAATTACGTCTCGAATTTATTAGTTTTATTTATTCGTAAAAAGGGTTCCTTAAGGAGAAACCTATAAACCGCCTCTTTATAGTAAATATCGAAGTTCTAGGTACTTTTATATCTTCGAATATATTTAGCGTAATACGTTATCGCGTATAGTTTTAATATATTAAAATACCGATCGGTAGGGTCTTCTAAATCTAGGTCCGAATTATTACTCGACCGGTATTTACGGAAGATTACCTTTAATTTATAAATATAATAAAGCGCGTACTATATATATTATAAAGTATCGCCGTTATAAAACGTATATTAAATAAATATAATAAAGTTAAATATAGCCCGTATATAATATAGGGTAGCCGGTACGCGCTTAATAAATAAAGAGGTAACGACGGTTATTAATTATTATAATATCGCTTTCTATTTATTACTACTCTACTACTTTACCTTATTAAAGTTTTTGAATAATTTTAACCCTACGAAACCTAATACTTAACGAAAACGATAATTTAATTTAATCTTTACTATTAATTATTTTAAAGATTTCTTCGGCCTAGCTACCCTTTTCTTTATCTATTTAATAATTATAAAAACTACGTAGTCTTTAATTAAATCCCGAATCTAGTTAATTAATCTTATAATAATTCCTTTTAAAAGTTAATATAATATATCGATAATAAGAATAGTATGGATATTAACTAGATAATAACGCTAGGCGAAATTTTTAATATCGTAGATAATTATTAAATCTTTAGCGAGGTCGGGATCTCTCCTCTATACCTTTATTCTTTAATATATATATTCGTAGGTCCGCGGCTCCTACGTCTTAATTAACTCCCCTCGTTTATTAAGCGGGACTAAATATATTAAATATTAATAATTTTATTTTACCCCTATTATTAAGACTTACTCTAGGTAATCGGCTATAAGCGATATAATTATTAGATAGTATCTTCGGGGTTAATTATCCGCGTATATAATATCGATCCCTTATATTACTAGGTCTTTAATTACTTTAGTTATTTTAGTATATTATTTAAATAAATAATAACGGTTATATATACGCTAGAGTATACGCCCTAGCGCGAGATAGTAGATATCTAATCGTATATAATTACCGAATTTCTTTCTATTCTTAATATAAGGGATTAAACCTAGGAGAACTAAACTAGGTCGCTTTTAGGCCTTACGCGTTATATAGTCGAGGTTCCCGATAATTATATATACTAGCTAAAGGGAAAGATCGCTATAATATTAAATTATTATTATCTCGTCGGACGATAGTATAAGAGGGATAATAATACCTCTAATAGGGATCTATAACTATATTTCCTACTACTAGGTATTAATATATATTTTATTAACTACCCTATTATTACTATCGTTCGTAATCTTTATAAATATATATACTAGATTATCTTTAAACGGTTTATAACCGAGGAAAAAGCGGATAACCTTAATAATATTATAATAATATAATTTAAAATATAAATTATTAAAATAGTTAATCTCGTTAGGTACGCGGAGATTATCGATTATCTAGCTATTATTATATATACCCTACTAAATATCATATTCTACTAGTTACCGATATTATTCTACGTTACGGAAAATTACCTCCTCCTTCTAATTTACCTTAATTTCTATAGATTTAAAGTATACGTTAATACTCGTTTTAGTTATATAATATTCGGAAAATAAATAAATAATGATTTAATTAACTTTATTACCGAACGGGTAATATATATCTTTTACTACTATTAACTATAAAGTATTTCGTCGACGTTTTTAGTATTACGCGCGATTTAGTTTTATATACGTTATTATAATAAAGCCGGCGTCTCGTCTTATAAAATCGGTAAAAGATTTTATATAAAGGGAATTAAATATAGATAAAAGGCTTTTAAAGGAGATAAATAATATAATCGCGGAGGAAGATATTATAACCGGTTTTAATATATTTATCGAAGTAGATAAGGGCCTAAATAAATTATTAATATACTCGTATAAACTCCTAGGTAGTGATATCCTTATTATTATCTTTATTAGTCCTTAGATACTTAAGAGGCGGTTTATCCATATTATAATAAATAATATAGAATTCTATTAATTAATCCGTATCTAACCTACTACTATTAGGCGCGGGTAACTCCTAGAATTAAAAGATTTCGTATTAAACGAATATAAAGCCCGTTTAATCCTTAATAAGGCTAAAGATATTTATTAATTTCCTATATTTAAATTAAGGCCCTTTATATATATTCAGATATCGTAATAGGCCCGAGTAATTCTTCGTTTAGAAAAAGTTATATTAGCCGTACTATAATCGTTTTATTACGTATTTCGCGTTATCCGGTATTAGAAGTAGAAAGCTTAAGAAAAGAATATCTATTAAAAATACGGTTTTATATATCTATAAATAAAGTTATTATTTTAAACTCGGACGTATTTAGGTTAAGTTATTAAAGTTTACTTAAATCTAAATTAAATCTAGGCTAGATCTAGGTTAGATCTCGGTAAACCTTAACCCTAAACTACCTAAATAAGATATTAATATTAAAATTTATATTTTATAAATATTAACGTTCTTTACCCCGTAGGTTTATAGTACTAACTCTTACTTAACCAAGATAATTACGCTAGCGATAGTATTCGGGCTATAGACTCGATATATACTATAATAAAACTATTTAATTTAAATAGATAATACCGAAAGATTTTACTATAATAAATTCATATATAATTTTAATAGTTCTAATATAAATAATATTCGTTCTACGGGTAGAAAGGGTTAGGGAAATATATATAACCGACGCTAAAGATAGTAATTAAATAGATTATTAATTTTAGCGTGAAATTATAAACGGTATAAGATATTAATATTCGAAATATTTATTTTGAAATAATTTTCACGGAATTTAAATTATTAAAAACGATATTCGTGGATTTAATAATACGAAGATATATATATCTCTTGAAACTCGACTGGATTAAAGGCCTTATTATATAAATATTATATTATCTAATATTAATCTCTTCTAATACTCTTTTACTTCTCTTTTATTAAATAATATATAAATATTATTTTTTAAAATAAAGCCTTAAGTAGGCCGGGTAAATCTCGGATAATTTAATATTCGCGTAGCCTTATATTAGGAGACGAAATCTCGGGTATTATACCCGTAAAAACTAACGCCCGAGCTTTTAGCTCGTACGTTTTAATTAGATCTAAACCTAGATCTAGGTACGTTTACTATCTAATCTATTATACTTTACTAGAATTAACTATTATAATTATTATATATACTATTACACCCTTCTAGCTATATAATTATTATTAAATCTATTTATTTATTACCGTTATAGTACTATAGTAACCCCTTCTATTATTTAACTATAACGGAAAATTATCTAAAGATAACTAGACTATTACGTATATAAAAGGCGTATATACACCGACTTATTATTATATTATTAATATCGTATTTTAATAAGCTAAAGAGCTCGTAGAGTAGTATTATTTTATAAATAATATATTTAAGAATTAACTAAACCCTAAAATCGCGCTTAAAGATAAAAGAGTCCGGTAGGGTTAATATTTAATAATTAAATTTAATAACCAAATCTAAGTTTAAGGCCATATAGATTTCGGCGAAAAAATATATATCGGTATTATTATTTACTAGGGAAGCTCTAATAAGCCGTTAAAGATTAAATATAAACTTAATAATATACCGCCTCCGGATTTCTAAAATTAAATAGTAGTAGTAGCTAGTTCGAGTAATCTTTATATTAAATAAAAACCGAGAACTACTTTTAATCCTCTTCTACTTCGCTTATTTAAAAATTTCGAGATCGACTATATATTAAGCTAGTATACGCTAAGGAAGTTCGTATATAAAACCCGGTTTTTTAAAATCTCTTTATATTTATTATTTAAAGAATTTAATATAGTTTATTTACGATTTTTACTACTTTAGAATTATCTAGTATCTCGCGACCTAATAATAAACCTAAGCTTCGATTACCTTACTTATTATACTATAAAGGGGTATTATATTAATATTTTAAAAAATAATAATTTATAAAATACTATTTAGTATTTCCTAAATAAAGATATAAACTCGATGAAAATCGAGGTTATAATAAACGATAACTTTAATTAACTATATCCTTTATCCTCTAATATTTAATCTAATTTAAAAGATAAATTTACTTTTATTAAAACTTTAAATCTATCTTTTTCCTCCTCCGTTCTAGCCTCTTCTAGGTATTTAATATATTATAAATAAAAACCTACTATCGCGCCGGAGGGAGCCCGAAATAAACGAGTTACTACCGAAATTAATACCGAAAATATATTCGTATCTACCTATTATTTCCCGTTTTCTTTATTTCGAGATTAACCTCTTTTCTTTATAACTTCGAAATATATTTATTCTCCTAATATCTCTAACGAGGATCTAATCCTTTTATTAATAATAAAAAGATTTAAGCGCTTATCGAAGCTTTTAGGCCCTAGTAATAATAAAGATTATTTATTATTATTACCGCCGAAATAGACTTTAAAGAAATCGCTACCCGAAAAGCCTTACGAATCCTTTAAGTTTTTAAAGGAGTCCTCCGAGTAACTAAACTAAAAAAATAAATTCATAATTAAAGAATCCTCGGAATTAATTATTAGTAATAATAAAGATAATAACGCGGCTAGAGAAAAGAAGGTAAAATTAATTATAATATAATAATTAATCGATATCTCCTTTAGTAGTATTATATTTATTAATTACCTTCCTCCTAACTTTAAAAAAATTAATAATAACTATTTATACGAATATATTCACGATAATATATAAGATCGCGTTATTATATTCGCGAAAATCGCCTACCCTAATAATTCTCGCGGTAATAATAAGATAACGATTCCTAGAATATTAAAATTAATCTATTACTAATAGTAGCTCTATATATTTATAGTTATACTATTCTATAAAGGGGACTTCGGATAATTTAATATTATTATCGGAGACGAAATAGGTTTAAGTAAAATAAAACCTTTTAATATATCTTTTAAATTTCGCGATTAATTTTATTTACCTATAAACCTTTAAAGTTATAAGTTCCGCGGTATTCTATTTTTAATTATATTAAAAATAAATAGAGATTTAATAAAAGTAGAAAGAATAGCTAGTAAAGTTTTAATACTACCGCGAAAATACTCCCGCGGGCTCTAAATATCCTACGAATCGATAGTTCTACGAATATTTATATTAATTAGATTTAGAAGCTTTTTATATTAAGCTAGTTAATAAATATATATTATTCTTTACCTCGCCGGTTAACCTTAGTATTTAAAGTACTAAAATATTATTAATAATCGACTTCGAGGCCTTAAAGGTATAGTTTATAATTATTTATTATAGTAATACCGAGTCTAGTTACTAAATAAACGTATAAACGATTAAAGAATTATAAATAGTACGTAACCCGAACGACTCCGACGTAAAATTACTAAAAGGTATAAAATTTATTAACGCCGCGTAATATAATCTCCCGAGCGAAGTAAATACTTTTATATTCATATTTATTTTATAGTAGTTATAGGTAACCGCTAGTAAAGTCTTTAATAAAGTATATAAATACTCCTTTATAAAGAATAGAAAAAAAGTAATTAAAGAGGAAATTATCTACCGTTTCTAGTACGGGTTCGCGATTATAAATAAATATAATAGGGTAAAGAATCTAGGTAAAGGTCTATAAAATTCTTTTTAAATAATAAAGAAAACTCGCCCTAAATATCGCTTCTAGTTTATAACTATATCCGGAACGATTATTAACTCCGATCTATTAGATATTATAACCTTAATAGATATTATATATAATATTTCTTAGAACGATCTTAAATATAAATATTACCCCTTTAGACTAGCCGGCCTAAAGATTCTTATTAATATTATTACTAAATATTAAGGTTTAAGCGATCGATTATAAGAATTCGATAATATAATAAATATATTCGGGAATTTACTTCTTAAATTCTTAATACGGCGGTACGAAAAAGATAATTAAAAAGATTACGACTTTATCGAGTTTAAAGAGCTCTACCGAAGTATTTTTAAAACCAGTTTTCCTTATAATTATAAAGTATATTACGTAACCTTCGTCGCTCGCTAAAAGGATTTAATAATAAAGAAGCTCGTAAAACGATAAACTTACTAGGACGATAATTAATATAATATTATATTTATATAGAATCGTCCCGACCGCCCGACTAACGTTAATACTAATTAGGTATTTATAGTAGTACGGCTCCTCCGTTTATATAATTATTTACCCTATCTCTCCGTCTCTTTAACTACGTATAATCAAAAGTGGACTAATAAAGAGATCGAGAACCGGTATATAAATAAGGATAATAGTCGGATATTAAAAGATTATATCCTAGGTAGGGACTATATAATACTTAAAAAGATATCTCTTAAATTTAAAATTATCGCCTCCCTTTTTAAGAAATATAAAAGGGTAAATATATTAATTATATCCTTATTCACCGAGATAATTCTAATAATAAAACGGGTAAATCCTTCTCTTCTTTAAAATCTCCGATATAAAAGAACCCGAACTCGTTTTTTTTATTTTATTAAACTTAACCTTCTCTTTTCTAGTTAACCCTTTTATATTAATATTTATTTATTATAATACGTCCGAGAGGAGATTAAATCTAAAATACGAATATTCTTTAGGACCGATAAAAAAAGGGACGCGGCTAAATACGTATTTATACGTAAGATTAATTATAATAATATATTACTAGAGAAGGATAAACCTAATATTTTAATTAAATTTATATATTAGATAAACGTAGGCTTAAATCTAACCCGTACGATTATAGTTATTCTATATAAGCCCCTCTACTCTATCGGGATATATAAATAAATACCGAAGAAAACGTATCGGATAGAGTAGAAGAAGGAAATATTCTATTATATATTAGTTATTAATACCGAAATTAAAGAGTATATAGACGTAAAGTGTAAATCGAAGATAGATTTTAGGGAGGACGCGTTTAAGACTATTAATACGGCGAATATAAAAGGCGTAGGAGGCGCCGACGGAGGTAATAATACTAAAAAGAGTAATAATACTAAGAATATTAATAATATCGCGGCGTTTATTATTAATATAGAAAATATTATTTAAGATAGTATTATATATATAGGGAGGAAAAGTAATTAAAGTAAATAAATATAAGAATAAACCGCCGTTAATTAGGTTAAGCCTTCTTATATTTCTAAATTATTAGATATTTAGGCTCGAGTAAAAGCTAGGAAGCCTATTACCCCTCTATACACTTTTCTATATAATAATACTTACTATAGTACGTTATTATCGTTTATAATTCTAATCCTCTACTTTATTATATTTAGGAACGATAATAAAAAACCGAGTATTATATCTAGTTTAGATCTAGGCCTAGATCTAGCCTAAATATTCTTTAGATACTTTTTAGACTTAACCTAGATTTTATTTAATCCCTAAACTCGCTACTAAAGGCCTACGCTTTTAATATTTTAATTATATCTACCGCTATTTAACGCGGTATCTAATTATATATTCCTTAACCTCCTCTCGGATTTACGATCGATATAAGACCCCGGAAATTAAAGATTACTAACGAAGACCTTTAGAATAATAACGGAAAAGAAATATTAATCTACGAATATATTATTTAATATATCTATAACTTTTATAAAAAAGAAAGAAATACCGTCCTCCTAGTCGCTAAAGGATATACTACCCTCGATTTAAGAATATAAATATATAGATTATATTATTAATTAAAAGTAAACGGTACTAAAGATCTTTAATTCCGAGGACGATAAAGGGGAAGATAACGACGGGGCGAATAATACTTAAAGTGGTATTAATATAAAACCTACCTTTCGAGCTCCTCTATTAAATAATTAATATATAATACTTTTAATATTCGAATAGGGTAGTTATTAATAGTAAGATACTATTCATACCTTAAAGCGGGTAGGTAATAACGGCGGCTTTATTATTAATAAAACTCTTAAACTCTTTAGGCTCTTTATACCTTAGCTTTATTTATATTAAGACCGACGATACCTTTATTAAACCTCCCTACGAGCTTATAATATACGTCTTTACTTTTAACTCTTTTATTTTCCCCCTACGATTAATACCGAAAAAATCTATAATTAATATCTATATTATAGGTATCGGAGCGGATAACTAGAGATTATTACCGGTTAAAATTATCCGGCCCTCGTAAGCCACGATTATAAACGATATAAATAACGATTCCCTACTACCCGAGCGAGTATTACTATTATTACCGCCGCCTTTATTTCTATTTTATTTATTATTATCCTCGCCTCTACCTATACCCCCTTTTTAATTATTACTATTCTTATTATCTTAGGAGTTATCGCTAGCGTAGCCCCTACCTAAACTTTAAGTTATATCGCCGCTCTAAATTACGGAAGCGTAGGAGAGGGCTTACCCTCCTAGTTATTTTAAAATAAACGGAATATTTTATTAATAATTAACGACCGCGAGTTAATTATTATTATTATCGAGAAGGGTCTCTAAAGGCTAAGTATATAGATTTAATACGAATATAACGATATAGCCCTCGTATCGACGGGTATAATTAAATAGTATAGAAGCCTATTTAGTAGTATAGACGGAAGAAAAGTATAAGCCTAAAATATTATTACTATTTATACTTATACTCTCGACCGCGTTAAATTTAATTATTTAAGAGACCGTTAGTTCTTTATTTAACGTTACTAGCGTAATAATACGAGGAAAATTATATACCTTAAAATAACGCGTAATTCTATCGTTAATAACCTTTTATTAATTAATCGGGATAGGCTAAATCGGAGTTAATACGATTTCGATTCGGGCTACGAGACCGTTAAAAGAAATCGGATATTATTAGGCGTACTCTTTATAAACTATAATTATATACTCGTAAAGGAATATAACGAGCCTAGTTATATTACTAGTAATACTTTTAATATCTAATAACTTCGTATTAAATATTATATTACCTCGAACTTTCTCTAAGAACTTTATTATAATAGTATCGAAGGGGAGACCTAAAATACGGACGGTATAATAAATATTATATTTATTATTATTAAGGGTAAAGCGTACTCTATATCTAAAGAGGTTAGGGAATTATAAATTCTTTACTTTAACTTCTCGCCGGTTAATCTTTATAACCTAATAATACTTCTTTAGGTCGAAGAAGTTTATACTACTCTTTAAAGAAATACGGACTTTTTCGACCTAAAGGAGTATTACTAGGTTATAAAGATTAACCGGTAAGAAATTAGAGTAAAGGATTTAATTCTCCCTAAAATAATATGACTTAATAGGACTAGTATATTAATAATTTTCTTTAAAGCCTTAGGGACTATTCCCGCTTCTTTAATAATATTTATTAAAGGTAGTAGATAATTTAACGCCTTTATTACCTCTAATACTTTATCTACGTTCTATTTCTAAAGTAATAAAACTATATTATCTACCTCGGCGTTAAACGTAACCTCTTTCTATATATTAACGGTAATAACTTTATCCTAATTATTAGACGAGAAAGATATCGACGCCGAGACTAGTTTATTAGGCGATAACGAATATTACTCTAAAGAGTTATTATATTCTAAAGAGGGTATACGGATATTCTTAATAATTAATATTACTACCGTCCTAATTATCTTAATAGCCTTATTTAATTTCTTACTACTATTATCGTTAATAAAGTAACGAATATAGGCCGAGTCCTCTATAGAGTCTAATAAGAATAAATTAATTATATTTAATACTAGTTAAATATTCTCTAGTAGTTCTTTAAAATTAGATAAATTATTATAATTATTATCGAGTAGAATTATATCCTCCTCCGAATATTTCGTCCCTTTAACGTCTTCGCTAGAAGCCGAAAGATTAATTAGGTCTTCCGCTTTAATTATTACCGTCTCCGGTACTTTATTATAATTAAAGCCGCGGACGGAGGATAATTTCTTATTATTAGATATAGTTTTAGTTATTAAGAGCGCGAAAATAATATTAAAAGCTTTACGTAGTCTACCTTTAATTTATAAGAAACCATCCTCGTCTAATAATACGTAAAGGCTTTAACCTAGATCTAGCCTAAACCTAAACTAAATTTAGGCCAAATTTAAATAAAATCTAGGCTAGATCTAGGGCGCTAGAAAGCTGGCTTAATATTAATATATTATATATATAAACGCTCTTCTTTATTATCTTTTAATATTTATTTTTATTTAAGCCCGTTATATAAGACCTAAAAATCCGTTAATTACGATATTAATTATACTATAAACCGTGCTCTAGGCTATTTCTAGTACGGTTTAATAATTATATCACGTAAAATTATAATAGTATAGGTAATTAATATATAGGTTTAAATATTAAGTATTAACCGTTCTTTTAAAGACGATTTTTTTAAATATATTTATATATAGTAACCTAAAGACCTCTTTACCTATCGTCTTATCCTTTTAATAATCTTATTTAAATATCGCCCGATATTTACGGTATATTAGGCTAGATCTAACTTAATTTATTATAAAATCTATTATACTTTACTATAACTAGTTATTTAAATTACGCGAATTATTATACCCTCCTTACTTTATAATTATTATTAAACTTATTTATTTATTATTACTATCGCGCCACGGCCCCGGCGCGTATTATTTAAATATAATACGAAGTTACTTAAAGCTAACTAGATTATCCGGGATATTAGAAGAATACCCGTATTAACTTATAATATAAATATTAATAATATACTACTACGAGCTAAAGAGTTTATTAATAAATATCGCTATTTAAAGGATATATTTAAATACTAACGGAATTATAGAGACGCGCTTAAAATAGAAAGAACCTAATAAGGTAAATATTTAATATTTAATTTTAAGAAGTAAATCGAGGTCTAAGGCTATCTAGGCTTCGGCGAATAAATATATATTAGTATTATTATATATTAGAGGGACTCTAGTTAGGTAACTAAAATTAAAAATAACTCTAATAACGTACTACCTCCTAACCTATAAAATTAAATAATAGTAATAACTAGCTCGAACGATACTCTTCTTAAATAAAAAACTAATACCGTTTATAATCTTTCCTCTTTTCGGCCTTTTTAAATCTTTAAAATCGACTATATATTAAGCTAGCTTATATTACGGAATTTTATATACGAGATCCGGTTTTTTATAATCTCTGTGTATCTACCGGACGAAGAATTTAGTATAGTTTATTTATGATTCGCGTTACTCTAGGGATATTAGATAGCTCGTTATTTTATAGCGGACTCGATACTTAATTATCTCTTCTATATAACGGAGGAGGACGCGTATTATATAGATATCTTAGAAGATAGGGACTTATAAAATAATATTTAATATTTCTAGGACCGGGGTATAAACTTAGTAAAAGGTAAATTTATTATAAATAATAACTTTAATTAATTATATCTCTTATCCTTTAATATAAATCTAATTTAAAAGATAAATTTACCTTTATTAGGACTTTAAATTTATTCTTTTCCTCCTCCGTTCTTCCCTCTTCTAAATATTTAATATATTATAAATAAAAGCCTATTATCGCGCCCGAAGGAGCTCGAAAAAAAGGAGCTATTATAAAAACTAATACCGAAAGTATATTCGTATCTACTTATTATTTCCCGTTTTCTTTACTTCGAGATTAACCTCTCTTCTTTATAATTTTAAAATATCGCCCTTCTTTTAATACCTTTTACTAAAATTTAATCTATTTACCGATAATAAAAAGACTAAAGAGCCGGACGAAGCTCTTAGGCTCTAGTAATAATAAAGACGATTTATTATTATTATTATAGAAATAACCTCCGAAGAAGCTTTTATCTAAAAAGCCTCGCGAATCCCCCGAGCCTTTAAAGGAGTCCTCCGAATAATTAAACTAAAAGAATAAATTCGTATTTAAAGAATCCTCCGAACTAATTATTAATAATAATAAAGATAATAACGGGGTTAGAGAAGAGAAGGTAGAGTTAACTATAATATATAAATAACGGTTAATCGATATCTCCTTTAGTAGTATTATATTTATTAATTATCTTCCTAACTTTAAAAAACTTAGTAATAACTATTTATACGAATATATTCACGATAGTATATAGGAACGCGCTATTATATTCGCGAAAATCGCCTACCCTAATAATTCTCGCGGTGATAGTATAATAATAATTCCTAGAATATTAAAGTTAAGTTATTACTAATAGTAACTCTATATATTTATAGTTATATTAAATAACGAAGAAGATTTAGGATATTATAATATTCGTCTAGACTATATAAATAGATATAAAAAATATAAAGTTTATAATTTTATCTACTAAGCTCTCTAATTAATTCTAATTATATAAAGACCTATAAAGTTATAGGCGCTACCGTATTCTATCGTTATTTATACCGGAAATAAATAGAGATTTAATATAAATAAAAGGAGTAGCTAGTAAAGCCTTAATACTACTATAAAAACGCTCCTACGGGCTCTAAATATCCTATGAATCGATAATTCTACGAATATCTATATTTACCGGGCTTAAAGGTTATTTATATTATATTAATTAACGAGTCTAAACTATTCCTTATCCCGCCGCCCGATCTCGGTATTTAGGTTAGTAAATTAAAATCGGTAATCGACCTTAAAGACCTAAAGGTATAGCTCGTAATTATTAATATAATAATAAAAATACGGTTATATTATAAATAAAAGGGCGACGAAGAGCTTAGCGACGGTATATAATAAAAAGGACCTTAAGGTAATATGATTTAAAAGTAAAAAAGTATTAACCCTACGTAGTATAATTCCCCGAGCGCAGTAAATATATCGCTGTATATAGTTAATATATAGTAGATATAATTAGCCTTTAATAAGGTCTTTAACGAAGAATATAAATATCCTTATATAAAGTAAGCGAAAAAAGAGACTAAAGAGGAAGTAATCTATTATTTTTAGTACGGCTTCGTAATCGTAGGCGAATATAATAAGGTAAGAAACTTAAATAAAAGTTTATATTATCCTCTTTAAAAAATAAAGAAGACTCGCTCTAAATATAACTTCTATTTTATAATTATATCTAGAACGATTATTAATTAAAACCTAAAGGATATTATAACCCCTCGGACTACTATAGAAGATATTTACTAGAATAATTATTAATTCGGTTATTAACGCTTCGGACCTATTAACCTAGAAAAGTCTATAAGTACTACTACCCGATATATAAGAAAACTAGGGTATAGGAGAGATTTACTAAGGTAATAAATATCCTCGCTAATATACTCCTTTATACCTCGATACTGCGATATAAAAAGAATAATTAAATTAGATATATTTTATAACGCTTAAGAAACTTTATTAAAAAGACCTTACGACTATTTACCTACTAGGACTCTAGCTACGATTTAGGTCTACTATTATTAATTAAAAGACTATTATACTAGAAAGACTCTAATAGTAGTAAAACTACCGGAGGAATATTAGGACTATAATACCTCTTTCCTATATTAACGTCCTTAGTATTTAATTTTGGTTTATTCTAATATAGTACCTACTATATTACGGGTTCTCCGATTATATAGATTTTTACCTACCCTCGTTATCTCCTCTAAAACTCTCGATAAAAAGTAGATTAACGATACGGCCGCGGCCTTTAGTATAAATAAAGATAATAATCGGATATAAGAAAATTATATCTTAGGTAGAGACTATATAATATTTAAAAAGATATCCCCTAAACTTAAGGCTATCGCCTTTATTTTCAAGAAATATAAAGGGGTAAATATATTAATTATATTCTTATTTATCGAGATAGTTCTAGTAGTAAAATAGGTAAATCCTTCCCTTCTTTAAAATCTCTAGTATAGAAAAGCCTAAACTCGCTTTTTTTAATATATTAAATATAGCGTTCTCTTTTCCAAATATAGTATTTAATATTAATTTTTCTTTACTATAGTATATCCGAGAGGAGTTTAAACCTAAAATACGAATATTCTTTAAGACCGATAAGGCGAGGGTTATAACTATATATATATTAATACGAAAAGTTAATTATAATCGTAAACTAGTAGAGAATAATATACCTAATTTTTTAATTAAATTTACGCGGCAGATAGGCGTAGGCTTAAATCTTATATATATAATTATAATTATTCTATAAGCCCCTTTACTCTATCGGGTTATATAAATAAATACCGAAGAAAGCGTATTAAATAACCTAGTTAAAGGAAATATTTTAGTATATATTATATACTAATACCGGAATTAAGGAGTACGTAGAGGGGAAGTAGAAGTCGAAGGCGGATTTTAGGGTAGATATATTTAAGACTATAAATACAACGAACGCGGAGGGTATAAAAGGCGCTAACGGAGGTAATAATCCTAGATATAATAATAGTACTTAGAATATTAATAATACTACGACTAGTAATAATACTAGGGAAGGTATAAAGGCGATTTAAAAAGATAATATATACGTTAAATAAAAGCGCGGTTAGAGTAGTTACGGATATAGTATTTAATTATTTTAGTAAAGCGTTCTTATATTTCTAAGCCATTAGATATTTAGGCTCGAGTAGGAGCTAGGAAACCTATTACTCCTCTATATAATTTTATATATAATAATATTTACTATAATATATTATTATCGCTTACGATTCTAATCCTTTATTCTATTATATTTAATATGATAATGAAAAACCGAGTATTATATCTGGCCTAGATCTAGGCCTAGATCTAGCCTAAATATTCTTTAAACTTAACCTAGATTTTAACTAATCCCTAAACTCGCTACTAAAGGCCTATACTCTTAATATTTTAATTATATCTACCGCTATCTAACGCGGTATCTAATTATATATTCCTTAACCTTCTTTTAAATTTACGATCGATACGGGGCCCCGGGAATTAAAGGCTACTAGTAAAAACCTTTAAAATAATAACGGAAAAAGAATATTAATCTACGAATATATTACTAAATATACCTATAATATTTATAAAGAAGTTAGAGATACCGTTTAAATCTAAGCCTAGCTCTAGCCTAGATTTAACCTAGATCTAGCCTAGATCTAGGGAAGCGCGCTCTTAATACTTCGACTATCCCTACTATTATCTATACGGTAATACGTTATTATTTATATAATTTAGATATAACTAAGATAAGTTAGATTTGATTATATTCTACTACGCTATATTTCGCTTATTAATAACCTACGAAATACGTAAAATACGTATTTTACACCGATTAAGCAGCGATTTTATAGAACTATTTTTCCGGATTTACCGATATACTATTTTAATCGCGGGGCTAGATACTAGTTATTATATAAATAAAGTCCTAGTCTCGATAATTAAAAGTAGTAATATTAGTTATAATATCACCGACCGCTCCGTTACTTTATAATAGATAAAGATAGTAGAGTAACGAGGGACGAGTTTTAATAATCGTTATTAAATAATTAATAATATTCGCTTCTCCGATATATTTTAAGAATAAATATTATTTAAACGAGGAGGTTTTACCGCCGCTATAACTACTATATATCCCGGATATATATATCTCGGTTTTAAATAAACCGATATTATTTATAATTTTGAAATTATCTTCCGGCCCCTAAATTACATTTACGGGCGTAGGTATAAATATTATAAAAATAAACTTAATTATAAAAACTTCGAATATAATTATATTAAAATATAATTAACTAGTATCCTAGTATAAATATATATTTATAAAATAATTCTAGGAGAGTTTCTTAGCGACGAGTTTATTAAAGTCGCTAAATTTAAGCCGCGTTTTAAGATTATTATTTAACGAGACAACCTAGTTTCGAGTTAAATAAATCGAAACCGCGTAAACTTTAAAAATTATATTAACTACGATATTAAAGTTAGTCCTAGTATCTTTAATTACTTATAATAAATCGGGTTCGTTTTCTAGGCGAACGATACTAGTTAATCGATATTAATTTAATATATAATCGACGTAGAGGACCTAGTTAGAGTCGACGCTAATTATAATAATATCGAGAATAACGTTATACGCGAGCCCGTGTAATTTAACTAGGTATTTAATATTATTTTATAATTATAACTCCGTATTTATATTTAGGCGAGCCTCTAGAGGTATTATTATATTTATTATTATAATTTTACGGACGATATCCCCCGTTTTATAACCGGCCTCGGCGGTAATTAAAGAATCGGAATCGAAACTAGAATCTCCTCTATTTTTCCCCGCCGTGAAAATATATATTTAATTAAAGACGCCTATATCGACCGAGATAATATTAAATTAAAAATAGTAATTATTATAATCTCTACCGATAACGATTAGGCCGACCCCGTACTTTAGAGTCTATCGAATATACTATTAAATATATCGGACCTCTATCGGCCTAATAATCGCGGCGGGGCGGTAGAGGCGAGTTTTTTAATTTTTAACTATTTAATACCCCTTTATTAATAGTACCTACGCTGTTAACTTTAGTAATATAATCGTATATTAAATAAAAATCGTTATAACGTTAAGCGAGTTAAATAAGAAATAATTTAAATAAACTTCCTCGCGACGATTTAAGGCGCGGTATATTTTATATTACTCGACTCGGATAATTTTATTTATATTTATATTTTATATAATAAACCCCGCGACGAAAAGAGTAAAATAGTCTAGTACCTCGTTATTATTTACTACGCGAATAACTCCGGTAGAGAAAGAAGTTATTCGATAATATATTAAACTATCGAGGTATAGGGCCCCGTTACGTCGAAAAATTACTATTATTCCGCTTTATAGCCGGTTGATAAGTATTTTAAGCGCCTATTTAATAAACCTATATTTGGGTTTTATACTATATATACTATAATAGAATAGGATAAAGTCGTATTTTTCGTCGTTATTATTTATATTAATACTAGTATTATATAAAGTAGTAGTATATTATATACGCCTACGCCCCGTTAAAGGCGCTAGTACGTTATATATACCTACGCTCCGCTACCTCTATAATATTATTACTTTTCGATACGGGGTTCTAGCCTTAGTATCGCGGGGTTCTAATTTTTAATAATTTTATATCGAGTTAATATTCCCCCGTTTTATTAGAATCTTTAGAGATTAGTTTTATTATTAAATCTAGGATTTAAAAACTACCTAGTAATGAACCCCGTAATTATTTTATATTTTTTATATTATTATTAAACTACTAGCTCTACGCTAGCGGCTTTAGATATTATAATTTTAATCTTTTAAATCTTTTTAAAGAAAAAGTTTATTATTATTATAATATCGGGTTTAACCTCGGGACGTCTAGAAGAATTTAATAATAATAATATCGATTAAGCCCCCTCCGACGACCCCCGCCGTAAAAACGATAGTGAATTCGAAGGTATTATTACCCCCGAAGAGATTTTAGATATATAGTTTAAAATTATTAAAGAAGAAAACTATCGCCTTAAATAATAATAAAAGTTAAAAATATTATAAATTTAAAATTAAGGGTTATATAATCCTACTATTTCTACGCCCGCTAGCGGAGCGCTAGCGGAATCTACTATTTATAGTAAAGATTCTCTAATTATTATACCTACCGGAGGAATAATAATAAATTTAATTATATTTAATAGGGATATTTTTATTAGAGCGAAAATACTACGCCTTAATAGAATACGTTTTTATAAGGGTACGAGCGAAGGTAAATATTTATATTAATTCCGCGACGTAAATATTAAATTTTTAATTAGTCCTAAATATTTTACTACCGACTATTTAAGAATTATATATTATATAGACTCGTTAGAAAGTAACCCTTTAATATAATAATATAAATATTATAATTTATATAATTTAGCTAGTATTACGTTTAGCTTTTTTAAGAAGTTTCTTCTTAATTTAATAACGGATTTAATTAACCGCCGTCTCCTCGCCTATAAAAAGTAGGAGGAAGTTAAATAATAATTTTATTAAAAGATATTATTATTTAAGGCTTATTTTAAAGAAATAAAGACCTAGTTATTTTTATTTTCGGAGGAGTATAGGGTAAATTTCTTTTTAATTAAATTTAAACCTAAATTTAAAAATAAAATCCTTAATACCGGTAGTATATTTATTTAAAGGGAAGAAATTCTTACCTAGACTATTATATAAAAAAAGAATCTAAAATATATATAATTAATAAATAGTTTTAATTTTAATTCGGGTTCCTAGTTAAAGAACCTTAATAAAGGAAAATTTATAATAAACCGAATTATTAAACCTAACGCCGGCGATAGCGCTAAATAAGCGTATTTAAAAAAGAAGGGTAATAAGCGTAAAGTTAATACTATTAATTCTTTATATAATAAGATTATTTATTATTATTATAGAGTAGAAGACTATATTAAATCTAAATATCCTAATATAAATAAACTAGTTATAAACGTCGGTACGGTATCGGTAAAAAATAATTAAACCTAACTTACGCCTCGGAAGAAAAGTAAAAAAAATAATTAATAGAGGTATACCCTTTTATTCTTTCTAAGGGTTAAATTACTTTTTGAGATAAAGTTAGGTAGTTTATTACCTTAATTAACTCTAAAGCGTAGATTAATTTAATTTTCGAAGAAGAGGCCGAGAGTTTCCGCTAGTATGAACGGGACCTAGAGAGTCCCGAGGAAGATAACGTCCTTGAGGACTATACTAGGGAGACTACGTCTTCTTCTAGTAATTCCGATAGTGACTGAATCTTTCGTACGATATAGTAGCGATATCGAATTCTTTTTTTCTTGAATCGGCGCTGGTTAAGCTTACCTAGATATACTATTTAATAGTATATTCTAGGCGTCTATATAGATTATACCTAAAGTAAAAGTATTCTTATAAATATAATATCTTATTACTATCGTATATAAATAGTTTAATAGTAAATTAAATTTAGTTATACCTTAAAACCGTATAATAAGGTTATAAATATAGAGGAGAATGTCCGTTATATAAGTATTAATATAAAAGTAGTAATATTTACTTTTAACGTCGGCTCCGTTTACTCTACCTTATTATCTTATACGGCTAGGTAACCTCTTTAGTTATATCTATATATTTACGCTTACTACCCGCCTATTTAAAGGCTTTAGTTAGTTTACTAGTACTAATAAACTCTTCGTCTAGTAATTATTAATTATATTCTTCGCCCTAACTAGTCTATTTAACTTTATATTAAATACCTTCCTTATTCTTAACTTTATTAATTACCTCTTTTACCTCCTATAGCTTATTATTATTAATAAGTTCGGGGGCTTATATAAAAGATTCCGTCGTATTAATATAGTCGCGAAGATAATATAATTTAAGTAACGATATATAAAAGGTATTATGAATTCTATATATAAAAGGTAGTAGTAGGCGGTAAACTTATACTCCTATTTTATTAATAATCCTAAAAAGCCCTATAAACTTATAGGATAATTTCTTACTTAGGCGCTTTTACTTTAGGTTCTTTATTACTAGTATAACTAAATCGCTAACTTTATAACTTTATAGTTTATACGTTTTATTATACTATTTAATTTAGTATTCGGTAGCGCTTTAAAGGCGCTCTATAACTTTATTTTTTAAAATTTATAATTATCGTACTTTATTATTTATAGCTGGTACTCTTTCTTCCCTAGAGTCGTCCTCGACCTCCTAACGGATTTCAGGATAGTAACCGTATATACGGAAGAACGACGTCGTTCCGACGGCGGCGCTCTAATTATTATTTATTAAGAATTCTACTATAGGTAGTAATCTAACTTAATTAGTTTACTTATTATTAGTAAATATACGTAAATAGTACTCTAGTACTTAATTTTAACGTTTTATCTATTTATCCGTTTAGGGGTAAAAAATAGTATTTAGGCGTCGTTTAATTTTCGAATAAAAATATATAGCCGACTAGAAGGCGCTCGTAAAAATAGAGTCTTTATCGCTAACGATACTATTAGGTATATTATAGCGGTAAATAATTTTAGAATAAAATACTTCCGCTAGCTAAGCGGTATCGATTTTAATAATTATAAATATATACCTAGTTATTTTTATAAATCGATTTACTACGATAAAGATAACGTTATAAACGGTACCCCTATATTTACTAGGCGGTAAACTAGTTATAAAATCTATAGAAATTTCCTTCTATAGTTAAATAGTAATAGGAAGCGAATTTAATTCGTTATACGGGCGATATCGCGGCGCCTTCGTCCGCTATATATATTATAAATTTTAATATAGTCCGTAACTTACTTTAGGTTACCCTCCTAGAAAAGTTTTCGGGTAAGTAATTTATACGACTTCGCAGCGCTAAAATAGCCTATTAGAGAATTATTATAATACCTTTTTATAAACTCTTCTTTTAGAGCTTTATCCTTTAGTACGTAAAGGCGACCGTTATATTTTAATAGTCCCTCGGAGTCTATAACCTATACTTTATTCTTTATATAACGGCGGTTCTTTAACGTATTCGCTCTAGTTTAAAAAGAGTTTACTTAATTATTATAGGTTTATAATTCCCGAATTAGTATTTTAATAGGCCTTTTAAGATTATCGTATATAGTTTTAAATATTACTATAGCGTCCCGCCTTAGAATTATTACTCTTAACCCTATAATCTAAAAAGTAGGGGTTATAACTACCCTTACTTCCTTATCTCTTTCTAATAATTAACCGCTAGTCTAAAGAGTAAGTTTATTCTAAAGCGTTAATAATAATTTAATATTTAACGGCGATACTCCCTTATAATTAAGACACCGCGACGGTATATTAATAAGATTTAATTTTCTAGCCCGATAGAAGATTTTAAAGTTATAGGTAGTTAACCTAAATACCTAACGGGCCTATCTAAAGTTTAACTCCTTCTACTTTATAAAACTCTTTAAGTTATTATAATTAATCTAGATTTTAATATAATAGGGGCTACCTTCTAGGTAGTATCGCTATTATTTTATTACCGCTATAATAGCGAGTAATTCTTAATTATAAGTCTTATAGTTCTATTCTAGGGGATTTAATTTCCGCGACTAGAATATTATAAGGCGTTAATAATTATTCTTATCTTACTACGATAGTATAGAGTTAAGGTTAAAGTTAGAAGTATCCGTCTTTATACGTAATTATTTAGTTAGATTATAATAATATAGAAAAGGCGCGTTTACGAATATATCTCGTAAGATCTAAAACGCTTTTATAGCGCCGTCTATTTATTTAAATAAACCTATTTTCTTACCTATTTTACTACCCTTAAATAGGCTAGTAAACGGCGTAGTTATATTAGAATAATTATAGATAAACCGCCTATAGAAGTTAATGAAGCCTAAAAAGACTTATACCTCCCGATAAATTTTTGGTTAAGGTTATTTCTTAATAGTCTTAACGCGTTCCGGGTTTATAACTACCCTATTAATAAATATAATAAAACCTAAAAACTCGACCGTTTCGGTACTAAATTAGTACTTCTTAAAGTTAATAAATAACTAGAACTAACGTAATCGTTTAAGTATTTATTTAATATACCGTTAATACTCCGCCGGATTAATACTATAAATCAAGATATTATCTAGATATACTATATATATTATATCTACTAAATTTATAAATATATAGTTAATATAAACTTAAAACGTCGCCGGTATATTAGCGAGCCTAAAAGGTATAACCAAATATTCGAAGTAATTATAGCGAGTTCGGAAAATAGTTTTTTATTTATCGTCTTCCTTAATCCGGATCCTATAATAAGTATCCTTAAGGTCTAACTTCGTAAAGATTTTAAAACTATATAAGCGGTCTAATATCTCGGTAATTAAAGGTAACGGGTATTGATTTTTAATAATTACTATATTTAAGCCCCGGTAATTAATATAAAGACGTAACCTATTATTCTTTTTAAATATAAAAAGAATCGGTACTCCGGCTAAAGAGGTTAAATAACGGATCTAGCCTTTATAAAATAAGGATTCTAAATAACGCCGAAACTCCGATAATTTAGTTTAAGATAAGTTATAAAGAGGCCTATAAGGCGGTTTCTTATTAACTTCTATTTTAATAACGTAATCCCCCTATTTAAAAGTAGGTAGGGTATTTACTTTCTTATTAGAAAAAACGTTATAAAACCCTATAAGTTCCCTAGGAACCTTTAAATTAGGAAGTTCTTCTTATTCGCCTCGTAATACCGTAGCGTATACGACCGCGAATATATTCGGTTCGTTTTTAAAACTACTAGTGAATTTAGCCGGTTCCTTAATTTATAAATTACTAGAATTAACCTTAAACCGTTATTAATCCGCCTTAAGATTAATTAATATCTTTAATTAATATAACCTAGGTATACCTAGAATAACGTCTAAACCTTTAAAGTCTATAGTATAGAATAAAATATTATATTTACGCCCTTAACCCTAATTATCGACTATCTAATAATCTAATTAATACGCGCTATAGTAATATATACTTTACCCGTTAATTACTTTAGCTAGTAGTAAAGTAGCGTTATAAAGTTCTAAATTATTTTTAACGACGAACCGTTATAAAATTAAATTAATCTACGCTCTTAAGTTAATTAAGGTAATAAACTACCTAACTTTATCTTAAAGGGTAATCTAACTCTTAGAAAGAATAAAAGAGTATACCTCTATTAATCGTTTTTCTTACCCTTCTTCCGAGGCGTAAATTAGGCTTAATCGTTTTTTACTAATACCGCGCCGACGTATATAACTAGTTTATTTATATCGGGATATCTAGGCTTAATATAGCCTTCCGTTCTATAATAATAATAAATAATCTTATTATACGAAGAATTAACGGTATTAACTTTACGTTTATTACCCTTCTCCTTTAAATACGCCTATTTAATATTATCGCCGGCGTTAGGTTTAGTAATTCGGTTTATTATAGGTTTTTCTTTATTAGGGTTCTTTAACTAGGAACCCGAATTAAAATTAAAACCGCCTATTAACTATATATACTCTAGATTCTTTTTTTATATAATAATCTAAGTAAGAATTTCTTCCCTTTAAATAAATATACTATTAATACTAAGAATTTTATTTTTAAACTTAGGCTTAAGCTTAGTTAAAAAGAAATTTACTTTATACTCCTCCGAAAACGAGGGTAATTAGGCCTCTATTTCTTTAAGGTAGGCCTTAAATAACGATACTTTTTAATAAAACTATTATTTAACTTCCTCCTACTTCTCGTAAATAAAGAGACGACGGTTAATTAAATTCGTTATTAAATTAAGAAGATACTTCTTAAAAAAGCTAAATATAATACTAGCTAAACTATATAAATCGTAGTATTTATACTACTACGTTAAAGGGTTACCTTCTAACGAGTTTATATAATATACGATCCTTAAATAATCGGTAGTAAAATATTTAGGATTAATTAAAAATTTAATATTTACGTCGCGGAACTAATATAAATATTTACTTTCGCTCGTACCTTTATAAAAACGTATTTTATTAAAGCGTAGCGTTTTCGCCCTAATAGGGATATCCCTATTAAGCGTAATTAAACTTATTATTATTCTACCGGTAGGCGTAATAATTAGGGGACCTCTATTATAAATAGTAGATTCCGCTAGCGCTTCGCTAGCGGGCGTAGAAATAATAGGATTACGTAGTTTTTAATTTTAAATTTATAATACCCCTAACTTTTATTATTATTTAAGGCGACGGTTTTCTTCTCTAATAACTTTAAGCTATATATCTAAGGTCTCTTCGGGGGTAATAATACCTTCGAATTCATTACTATCCTTACGACGGGGGTCGTCGGAGGGGGTTTAATCGATATTATTATCGTTAAGTTTTTCTAGATATCTCGAGGTTAAACCCGATATTATAATAACGATAGGTCTTTTCCTTAGAAAGATTTAAGAGATTAAAACTATAATATATAAAGCCGCTAGCGTAGAGCTAGCGACTTAATAATAATATAAAAGATATAAAATAGTTACGGGGTTCATTATTAAATAGTTCTTAAATCCTAGATTTAGTAGTAGAATTAATCTCTAAGGATTCTAATAAAACGGGGGAATATTAACTCGATATAGGATTACTAAAAGTTAGAACCCCGCGATACTAAGGCTAGAACCCTGTATCGATAAATAATAATATTATAAAGGTAGCGGGGCGTAGGCGTATATAATATACTAGCGCCTTTAGCGGGGCGTAGGCGTATATAATACACTAGCGCCTTTAGCGGGGCGTAGGCGTATATAATATACTACTACTTTACACCTTATTAATCTCTTTATTCTAATTTTAACTCTAGAATATAGTCGTTCTTCTAGTAAAGTCTAGGAGAGTTATTATATTATATAAACTACTTAAAGTTAATTAGGTTTAAGAATAATATTATTTTAATTTAATCTAAATCTTCTTTAAATTTATTAATATAAACTTCTTTTAATTTATATTTTTAATTTTAAACTTTTTCTCCTTATTTTTAAAATAATTAAATAAAGTATTATAAACCGAAAAGGTTATATAAATAATCGGCGTACGTAAGGTATTAATCGTTTATATATATTAATAAAATAATTATTAAGCTCGATAAAGTAGTTTATTTAAATTTATTCGTTATTATTTATTTATAATTACTCCCTCTACTCGCGAAAAAACTCTTTTAATACCGGCCTTAATCTTCGGGCCCGGATTAATATATAATATATTAAATCTTATTTAGTTACTATATCCTAGAAGAGCTTTAACGTAGTAAATTCGTTCGGGTATTTTTTATTATATATTTTTTATCCTTAAATTAACCTAGCCGATTAACGTTTCTTATTATTAAACCTTTTTTTAGATATTTTAAAAGCGCTCGCGCTATTAACCGCTTTTATTAAAGTAGGTAGAGACTTTACGAATTTATATACCCTAAATTTAATAAATAAATAAAAGTAGATATAAAAATTAATATAAAATTAAAAATATATACTTTTATAAAAGTAAATAGGATCCTAGGTTTTTTTCCTATATTAGAAAACTCTTATTTATTTATTTATTCGTCTTAATCCTTCTAAAAGTCTTTATTCGTTAACGAGATTTTAATAATATTAAGAAGTTTCTTTAAACCTAGTTAAATAATATAAAAAAAGTACGGGACGCGATAAATTCTAGTATTCGTAAAAAAACCTAATTCGTTATAAACTTTACGAAGCTCGTATTTAAACTCTTTTTTTATAACTATAAACTATATACTCTCCTCCGCGGATATCGTCTTAAGTAATTAATATATTATAATATTATTAAAGGCGTTATTTATAATAATCGATATAATATAATCCTTTAAATTATAACGACGGATAATAATATTTAGGTACCCGGCTAAACTTCTATTATTATATTTACCTTTTATAGATTTAAAAATTAAAAGTACTTTATAATATTATTATCGCTATTTAATAAAGTATATATTTATAATTATATAACTCTACCGGTTTCTAGAAGACTATAAATTTAATATAGAAATAATTTTAATACCGTCGTTAAGTAAATCCTAAAGAAGAAGAGGTTAAATCTCTTAATATTTCTTTATTATATAATTTTTAACTATTAACGTAGAAGGGAGAGTAAATTAAGTATTAATATATTTAAATACTCGTTATATATTAATATTATTAATAAATCGTAAAGAGAGTTTAAGCCCGATAATTATTTATATAAATAATTTAACGAAGTCCTTTTAGGTTACTTTTTAATTATTAAATTTTAATATATTAACCTTTTTTTTAATCCTCTAAATTATATAATTAAGAATTTATATTAATCTTTATATTTATTATTTAAAAGGATAATTATATACCTAGTCTTTAAACGAGAGTATATTTTAAATCGGCTTTATTTTATATATTAAAGCTTTCCTCTTATATTTCTTTAATTCGAGGTACGTTTTTATACTATTTATAATATTAATCCTTAATATTATATAGTTATATTTTTTATAGATATTCCTCGGCTCCCTAGTACTTATTATAATATTATAATCGAAATACTCCTACTCCGGAGTTAATTTTTACGAGGTTTATAAGAAATTAAATATCTAGCCCTTTATTTTATTAATTTTATATTTCCTCTTTTAATTATAATATTATTATTATAAATAAAATTATATAAGGAAATCGATAACTATTTTTATTTTATATATATAATAACGGTAGTCGCTACCTTTAATTATAAAACGTTCGGTAGAAACCTTTACCGTAAACGAGGTATTTTAAAATATTATACCGAGAGGAGTAAAATACTAGTTATATATAAAATTCTTTAGAGCGAAACTACTACTTTAAAATATTCTAAATACGAATTATATAAATAAATAAAGAGAGTAAGAAAATAAAAGGATTTAATAATTATATTATAATTATATAATTTATTTAAATAAACTATATTTTATAGCCGAGGAATACTTTACGATAAAAATATCTAATAAAATATAATAATAAAGTAGATCTACGGCTCTTTTATATATAATAGGTTAAGCTACCCGCTATAATAACTATAAATATATCTTTATCTAATATCCGTACCCTTTTTCGTAAATTCCTACCGAGATTTAACTAAATCCTTATTAATTAATATTAATAATTATATCTCTAGTTATTATAGAAAGTACGATTAATATTAATATTAAGCTCCTTAACGGTTTATATAGTATAACGATAATTAGCCGGGGCTTTTAATCCTTTATTAATTAACGGAGTTTAAAGATAGTAAAAAAAATACTTAATATATATAAAGTTCCTCTTAAAAAAGCTCGAGTAAAGAAAATCGCGGTATAAAATAAACGACTAAAGAACGATAATAAATAAGATCTCTTTATATTAAACTCGAATTCGCTAAATTTATTAATTATTATTTTATAGAAAATTAAGTTTCTTTAAAAAATAACCGATTTTTTAATTTTAAAGCTATCCTTTACGCGCCTTATCCGCGAAATTATATATACGTTATATAAACGCTATTTTCGGATTTAATCTACGGCGTTAAACGCGTTATAAGAAGTCGTAGAAGCGATATTAATTAAAGAGTTTATAAATAAATTATAAATTATCTCTACCGATATAATAATTAACTTCGATTATAATATCTAATTTTTACGCGATTTATAATAAACGGATTACTCTAGCCCCGAAGGATATATATCTTATATAGCGGTTAAAGAGTATATTTATTAACTAAAGATATATTATAAAATATATATATAGTTTAAGAGTTTATTATCTTTATCTTAATCTTTATATCTAGTAATTTAATATAGTTTTTCTTCGAGTTATTAATTTTTAATTTACGATTTACTTATAAATTAAGTTATTCAAATTTAATAATTATAAAAATTAATAAATAACTTTATTAATTTCTATAGTTTATTAAATTAAAATAGAAGTTTATACTTTAAATATATAATATTTTATTAATCGATTAGAAATGAATAATAGCGGCGCTAATTCCGAATCTCGCTTTTAGCGTTATAGATTTTATTATTCGATTTACTTTATACCTTAACCTTACCCTAATATTTAAATTATATTAACGATACTACTCTAGGAATCTTTAATTAATCGAAAATAAAACGTAGTATATTTATTAATATATAGATTAATATAATTAATTTCTAACGATTTATATAGATACTTTCTTCTCTATATCCTCTAATTCTTTCGTTATTATAAGTAAAGTAAACTTAAATATAATTAGGGAACTTATTAATAAAATACTTAATTATCGTAATATTTACTATTATTATATCTTTTATTATTATACGTAAGGTCTTCTCTTAAAAGATTGTTTAATTTTAACCTAGTAAAGTTACTAGGATAAAGATTAAGATAAATAGTATTAATATTATATATAGATTATAATTAATAATTCCTCTACTATTTATTTAAACCGAAGTTACTTAATCGTAAAATAATATTATAGTAAAATTACTAGGGTAAAGTCTAGGATAAATAGTATTAATTAAAGTTATAAAATATAGAAAATACTTCCTTTATAAATTATCGAATCTAGTAGCTCCTAAATAAATATATATAATGATATTAAATAAGTAAAATTACTAGTATAAAGATTAAAATAAAAGTATTAATTATTTTTATAAATTATAATATCGCTTAAATATTCCTTTAAATAAGTTCGAATTCGACGAGTTTATATATAATAAGGAATTTATAATATATTATAATCCGGAAAAACCTAGAATTAATATATATAACTATACGAGTGAACCGCTATTAATTACTTTAGTTATAACGGCTCTAAATATAATTTTATATATAAATCCGCTTATACCTAATAAATATAATCTAGATAATAATAACTATTAATATTAATATAATTCGTCTATTAATTATTTATCTTATCTTCTTTATTTAGATTTAAATTAATCTTATTCGTATTATAAAGAGAGACGTCGTACTTTATTATATAAATAATATTTTATTACAGAGACTAAATACGTAGTTAAATACTAAGAGCCGGTTATTAGATAAGAAGAACCGGATTCTATCGAGATATTAATTAATACTAAATATAATTTAAGAGTTTTACTATAGATTAATTAATTAAAACTCGAAGATCTAAAATTACCTAGTAAAAGAAAATCTACGTATTTAACTACTTAAGATAAAATACCTATAAACTAAAAAACTCGTAAAGATAAAGAGATAAAAAAGAAAAAGAAGATCGTAGGTATTATAATTACTAGTACCTTAGTATAAGAGCTAGTACCTTGGTATAAGATAGTAACTTATTCGTACCGCTAGATAGAAGAAGTAATATATAATATACTAAGACTGAATCTTGACCACTATTTTATTTCGTTAATACTGTAATTCTTACGTATCTTATTTCGTTAATACTATATTCTTATTATTTAGTAGTAACGGATTAATCGAATTCTACTTATAAGTAGAAGGAGACCGGCCACTAGCCCCTAAAGTACTAGTTATAAAATATTAAATCCTTTATTAATATCTCGAAGATATAACTATTATCCGTACTATTATTTCTTTATATAGGTCGAATTATTCTAAGAGACTATAAACTAACTATAATTCGTCCTCGTATCCACTACTAGTTATAATATTAATACTAACCCTTTAACCGTTAGTGTTCTACGACGACGAATAAAGCGAGCCGCTTCGTTTTCGTCTTAACTATTATATATAATAGCGGTGTTTCCTTACTTTAGCTACGCCTACCTCTAATCCTAATAATCGAGTTATTATACTAAGTTTTTATAAATATATAAATTAGTCTATAAGCGCGCTTTATAAGCCCGAAGAAATATCTATACCCTAATTATAGAGAGTACTTTATATTTCGGTCGTAGGCGTAGGGAACGATCTATACTAGATTAAAACGTCGCCGCCGTCTATACTATATACTACTATTTTCGTCTATATAAAAAATCCTTACCTTTTCTTAAGGATCTCGGTTTAACTATAATTAATTATTAAGAAAATTAAATCGCGCCGGAATTACGGAGTTAAGAGCGGAGTTTACTTTTCTCGTAATCTAAAGTTTATATTTACTTGAAAGCGGAGAAGCGGTATTTACCCTACTAAGAATTATAGCGAAATCGATAGGTTTTCCCCGCGTTAAGATAGGAACCCTAAAAATTTCCTTTTAATCCCTTACTTCTTACCTTTTACTTCGTTATTTCTAATTTACGTAATCGAGGTTTAAAAAATTAATATTATATAAGTAAACTTTCGAACTATATACCGGTAGAAGATCTTTATAAATATATATAATTTATCTTATTTTCCTTACTTATAAGCTACGCGGAGGTAAAGAAACCGTTCTTATTAGAACTTACTATCTCTCTAGTATTTTAATTATTTACGTTTTCGAAAAAGTATTTCGATTAATATAATAAAAATATTAGTAGATTAATTTAAAAAGTAGTTCTTTCTATTATCGACTAGTACGATCCTTTATTAGACGTATTAAGAGGTAGCGAGTTATTTATAAAAAAAGGATATTTTACCTCTATTAATATTTAAAAAGAAGAAAGTTCTATAGAAGAAAGCCCTTTTACGTTTCCGATTTCCTAGATATACCCTTCTTTAATCGCGGAAATATTAACGGCTTTCGTTAAAGGCGTTAAGTATTATATTAATTCGGTATATTTTAACGATTAAAAAGAAAGAAATAAGGAAATTCTAAACCCTTAACTACCTCGTTTTTAGAGAAGGGTTAAGGACCGGATTTTAATTACTCCTATTTATTCTCTTCTAGCTCCGTCTTTTTCTTTATTATCTAATTTAACTAAATTAATAATTTAACTAGCTCCGAGAAAATTAATACCTTAATTCCTCTTATAAGAATTAATTTTTACTACGAACGACGTTATACGAAGGATTCTTTTTAATTAGACCGATAATATAGCTAATAATAATAAGGGCTAGTCTAACTCCTTAGGATAAAATTAAAGAGGTTTTAATAACTTTCGAGGAAACTAATTTACTTTATTTAATCCTTAATCCTAGTAAAAATAAGAAACTGTAGACTAGCTACGAATACCGCCTCCGCCGGTAAAGATCGATTTAAACCTATATAATATTATAATCTAGGCTATACGATCTACCGTACTAGATATTATTAGAGTTATTTTATATAATTAGGGTTAAGTTTTTAAAGGGCCTCCGGGACCTATAGGACCATAGGGGCTAACTAGTAAAGACGGGTATACTTAATAAATATAATAATAAACTAGGTATTTCCGTACCGGCGAATTAGGTTTCTTTTATCTAAATTACCTAGAGTTATAGAGCGCCGGTAATATCGTCTTTAACCTTAAAGAGTTAATATTTAAAGAGGTCTATACCTTTTATAGTAGAACTTAGGATTTCGTTATAATAAAAGGTAAAGATATAATAAAGAGGAATCTAAATAACTACTTCCGCGGTATCGCTATAAATTAATAATTTAAAATCCTTTCCTAAGATAAGAAAGATATAATAATATAACTACCGAATAATTTATAACGCTAAATTATTAGGCTATAAGATTATTTTAAAATTATAATATTTATAGCTTTAAAAGAGTTTAGTCGCTAGTTATATATATCGAAGGATACGGCCGAACGAAATAATCTATTTATCTACGTCTAGAACGTAACTAAATACGCCGTTTAAACCGGTATTACCGAAAAGTATATATAGGCTATATAGGCGTAGAATTACCTCGATATTAATTTCTAGGCTATTATCCCTCCTCTAACGAACGATACTTCGATTAAATAATTTATCGAATAACTTAAGAGTAAGAAAGAGATATAGTATAGAATATAAACCTAAAAGGATAAAAAAGATTATAAAAATTATTAAAAAGAAATTAAAGAGTAAGAAAAGAATCGCGATATAAGAGAGAATAAATAACTATCTAGGGATAAATAATCGCTATAGCGGTAAAATAGGTATTATAATTTAATATTTTATCGACCTTAATAGTAGTATCGATCTTTTTAATCTTAAGGTTTTTAAATACCTTAAGGTCCTTAATCTTAAGGCTTTTAAAGGTAGAGACCGTTTACTATAAAACCGAATCTTTATAATTCTCGTTCTTTTCTATATTAATAAATAACTAGACCTTCTTTCCCTTATATTAATATTTACGATTAACTAGTTTATTTTTAAAATCGGTAGATTATACCTTAGATATAGTAGTAGTAATAATCGTAGTAAGTTTAAAAGCCTCCCTCGTAAAAATCTCTAAAAAATACTTTACTACTATTAAAATAATTATTTATAATCACCGCCGGAAACGCTTAGCTTAACTAAAATTTATTCGTTAGGAATCGGGGCTACGGGAACTAGAGCTATAATAACTAAAACTATAGGAACCGTAGGATACGCCTATACTACCCGCCGAGACCGTATAGTACTTTCGGTAATTAAGTATAGATATAGCTTATTTACTTTAATAAGTTATATAATAATCTTAATAATAAGAATATGGATTACGGTACCTTCTTTAGATTTACCGATAACTATTTCGGCTCTCCCGAAACTCCGCCGATAAATTATTATAGTTATTATATAAACGCCGATAAGAGTTATTATAATATTAAGGAGAGTATTATAAATAAAGAATAAAGCGTTAATAAAGACGTTAATATTAGGTTCGTCTTAATTACGTATTATATTTCTACGGGGAAATTAAGTTAACGTCCCGTTTATAGGAATTATAAGTTTAATTTCTTATTAAATAATCTTTTATATATATACCTAAAAGAAAGGAAATATATACGCTCGATTAATATCTAGAAGGTAATTAATCTTACCTTTATAAAATTTAAAAATACCGAGTTAAATATTACTCCGAAGATTTTAGTCCTAGAGATTATAATAACGTTAAAGTCGATAGCTCCTAAATCTTCCCCTCTATAAAAGAGTAGATTAGTAATCGAATCTATTACTCCGCCTTCACTAATTAACGGGATAATATTTCGTATATAGTACTATTTTACCGGCCAAATAAGCCTTACCCTAGATATTATTCGAGAATTAGGATATTTTAATATTAGGTATCCGATAAATATAATCGATAGAGTATTTATTACGTAACGAATCCCCGGCGTTTAGTTATAGACCTATAGTAAAGCCATTACCTTAAGAGGTATCGGCTCGAACCGTTATTTAATTATAAAATAAACTTTAATTATATTCTATATAAACGGAAAAACGAAGAATAATATAAAAGTAATAGTTAAAATCATTAAGGACTTCTATATTATCGATAACCTTAAAGTTAATATATTTATCGGTATAGATATCCTAGGTTAGGAGAAGGCCGTTATCGACCTCCTTAATAATTAAATAATTTTAGGTAACTACGAAGATATTACGATCCCTATTTAATTTATAACTAGGGATAATATAAGGATTCGATATATTATACGGTTAGAGCGCCGCTAAATAGTTCTAGTACAAATTACGTTAACGATAGTAATCTCGCTAAAAGGGAAATTATAATTACCGGACCGAGACTTCCTATTCGAACTATAGATAAAAGGAGTCTATATTTACTTTATAGACTTAGTAATTAACTTTATTAATATTCGTAATAAAGGGAATACGCCTTTTATTATTCCTCGCCGTTAATAAATAGGATTAGTTATAGAATATAAGGTAGAAGAAGTGTACTTTATCGACTTAAATAACTATTCCTTTACGGCGAAAACTTATAAGGATAATATAATCGTATTACGCCTTATTAACCTTTATAATCCGAGGTTAATCTTAAGGCCTAAGGTCGATCCTTCTATAAAAACGAAGCTACCGAATAAAATTACGATTTATAGTAATAACTCCGATATTACCGCGATTAAAGAGATTATAGAGTAATACCCTCGTATTTAAAAAAATATAAGAGATATAATTAACCTACCCGAATCCGAGTAGCTATCGATTCCGTTTACTACGGACTAATAATCGTCTAATATAAAATTTAATTATAAGATCTATTTATTAAGCCCCGATATAAGAGCTTTAATAAACGAGAAATTCGATAAAATACATTAATAGGGGAAAATATCGTAGTTTACCGAGCCTTCTTTATTCGCTTTCCCTATTTTCGTTATATAGCGGACGGTATATAAAGGCCTTAAAAAAACGCCGATATAAAAGGGTAGAGTCGTGGTTAATATTCGTAGTCTAAATAAAATTATTATCCTTAATAACTACCCTCTTCCGCTTTAAAGCGATATTATTTCGTTAATATAAGAGTATATTTATATAAGTATTATTAATTATAATAAATAATTTTATCTCTTCTTAATTAAAAGAGATAATCGTTATAAGTTTATAGTAGTTTCTTACCGTGGTTCGGAGTATTATAATATTATAATAATAGGATAGAAAGGGTTAGTTCCGTATATTTAATATAAAATAAATACTTTTCTTCGCCCGTATAAAGTATTCGCGAGATACTACGTCGATAATATCGTAATTTTCTTACGATCTTATTCCGAGTATATCGAGTATCTTATAATTATCTTCGTTTTATTTATAGGCCTTAAGATCTCGCTTAAATTTAAAAAATCCTTTTTAGTTTACCCCTCCGTTATATTTCTAGGCTAGAAAGTAGATAAATTAGATTTAACTACTATTAAAGAAAGAATTATAGTAATTAAAGAACTTCGTTTCCTAAATACACTATAGGCTTTAGAAATATATATCGGAATAATAAATTAATTACGAAGTAATATTAGATATTTCGCCTAGATTATTAAGTTATTTTAACGCCGGAAAACCTAGCTTTTAAAGGGCTCGCCGTCGTAAAGCGGGAATATACGAAAAACTTATTCTAAAAAAGCTTACTTCGTATTTATAAAAAAGAAATTAACTTCTTTTAAATTACTATAAAAGGTATTTACCTCTAAAACCTATTTATATTATCGGGATCCAGCTCGTTAATTATATATTAACGTCGATATATTAAAGTCGTACGGAATTAGCGCGATAGTATATTATATTTAAGAAGATTCTTAGGGTAATAATTTCCCCCGTATTAATATATAGCTAATTCTATTCTTATCCAAACTACTTAATCCTACGGAGTCGCGTTATTAGTCTACGGAATTAGAAGTAATAGGCTTAATTTAGACGTTAAAGAAGATCTTATACCTACTCGTATAAATCCCGATAAAGAAAATTATTATCTTTATTAATTACTCGGTAACTATTAATATTATCCGATAAATAATACTATCGTCGTCCTCTTCTAATAAGATGAACCTACGGTTAATATAAGTTTCTTAATATACGTTATAATACGATCTCGATATTCGTTAGCGTCTAGGAAAGTAAAATATCGTATTAAATATATTATCTCGCCTCCTCGGTAAAAAAGAATATCTTAATATTAAAGGTCCCGGTATTCTAGACGACGTCTTCGCTTTTTACTTTACCCTAGTTAAAATATTTTCTAAATACCGCCTTAAATTATAAAAGGCGTATTTTAAAGATAAGAAATAATTAAGGGTAATAACTTTCTTTATATATAAGAAGGATAAACTTAAAAAGGAAGCCCTAAAGTCTACGGACGGAGTCGATATAATTAATATTAATATTCCTTTCCTTTTTAAAGATTTACTTATATAATATAAAGACGACTATATTAATAAGAAACGCCTATATATCCCGAAATTAATAAAATAGAATATTTTCGAACTCGCGTATAATAAGCGAAATCACACAGGATTTCATAGAACGTACGAGAATTTCGCCGATAATTATTATATACGGTATTTAACTCGAAGACTTAAACGCTATATTTTATATTACTCTTAATATTAATTTAATTAGATAAAGAGATATATATTATATAGTATTTTAAAACCAATCCTAATAGAGTTAAAGATCTATTATTATATTACTATCGATTTTATTATAGCGCTTCCTATATTTATAAACGGATATAATTATTTAATAATCATTACTTATAAGTTCTTGAAAATAGTTACTACGGCCTTAAGGAAAGATATATTTAGCGCCGAAGAATAGATAAACGCGCTACTTCTCGTCTTTACCGACTAGGGAATTCTAAAGGCGATTATTTCTAATAAAGACCCTAAATTTCTTTTAGGCTTATAGAAGGTAATTTTTAAAATATTAAAAACTAAATTAATAATCTCTATTATTTACTACTCTTAGTTTAACGGTTAATCGGAACGGATAAATTAGACTATAGAAATAGTACTACGATTTGATTTAATATACTACTTTAATAACTTATAAGATAAATTCATAACTACTTTATAATTTATTATAAATAATTCTTTAAACTTAATAACGACGCTTTTACTAAATAAGATTATTTATGGTATAAAGTTTAATAATAGAATTTCGGTTTAAGATATAATAAGAAGAATAGATCTTATTAATATTAGGACCGTTAACCGGAAGGAAGCCGTTAATACGATTTCGTTCGCGGCGATTAATACTAAATTTCGATATAATAATAAATATATATCTTTAATAATATAAAAAAGGGATATAATCTTTTTAAAACTATATAAAGATTATAAGATCCCGGGTTTAGAGAATTATAAACTTTTAAACTAAAGAGCTAGCCCGTTTAAAATTCTAAAGCGAATAAACGGTTTAGCCTATAAACTAGAGTTACCGCCGATAATAAACGTCTACCCCGTTATTTCGGTCGCCGCCTTAAAACCTACTCCGTTAGGAGAGGATCTATATAACCGTCTTTAAGAGGTCGGGTAAATTATTATTCTCGATAATAATAATAAAGGTATAAATAATTATTTTAAAATAAAACGTATTTTAGATAAAAGGATAAGGAAGTTTTTAAAACGAGGAAAAAAATTAATAATATAATACTTAGTTAAATAAAAGGGCTAGGGGCCCTATTAGAATATATAATATAATAACTAGGATCTTAAAAACGTAGAGGGCGTAATTAGCGACTATAATATAAAGTCGTTATAAACTATATAGGTAGTTTAAAGGACGATATTACTCTATTTATTTATTAATCTTTATTTCGTTTTCGCTTTATTACGCGACGATAACTTTATTATTTAATAGTAACGAATTTCTTAATAGCCCCGCTACATTAATACGGTATTTCTAACTTACTTAAATAATAATAAGTCGTTTTTTTCTCGCTCGATATAATTAATAAATACTACTACTATCGTATTACTTAGCTATAGTATTTTATATACTAAATAATATTAATATATCTTTCCTCTTTTAATCCTAAAATTAATTATTTATTTATATCGCTCGCCCTTATCGAGTATAATACGATATCTTCGTTTTAATAAGTTTTTAATTATAATATAATTAAATTATATTCGGGAAAGGCTACGAAGAAGCTAGCCCTAAAGATTAATAAAATAAAGGTAAAGAAAATAACGAAAGTAACTAAAACTAAATTAATTAAAATAGCGAATAATAACGAGGATAAAAAGTCTAGCGCTTCTACTTCTAAATAGAGCGATAAAGTAGATAACGAGTAGATTATTAAAGACGAAGTCGACGATAAAGTTAATAATAAAGAAGTTAAGGATTTATTATACAATAAACCCGTATATAACGTAACGGAAGATAAAGATATTTAGCTACTAGCGGGTAAATATCTTTCTTTATTATAAGCCGGGCTAGTTATTTAATACGATAAGATTTCTTTAAATATACGATTTAAGAACTAGCTAAAGGTATTTAACTCGAGAAATAACTTATAACCTAAATAAGTAAATAACGGGTAGCTAGTTATAATACGATTAATAAAGAATAATCGTATAAAATACGCGATTATTTTTAATTACGCTTAATTATACGGGGATAAAAGGAACTTATTATAGAAACTAGATTAATTAATTTTAATAAAAGGGGGGAAATATAACCGATATATCTTCGTAGAAGGATATAATTATTTCTCGACGGACGAGATAACGAGAGTAAAAAAGCTCTCGATACCGTTAAAAAAGCTAGATAAAAAGGGCCCGAAGGTAACGAAGTTTACGGCTTCGAAGAAACCCTTAATATAAAAGAAATCGATATTTAAAAAGCTTAATAAAGATAATAAAAGTAATAAGAACGAGTCCGAAACGGAAAAGAAACTTTCGGTTTCGAAGAAATCTTTAAAGGAATTAATAACGAAATTATTCCTACCGAAGAAATCGACTTTAAAAATAACCTCCCTTATAAAATCGATCGATAATAACGATTTTTAGCTAGTTAATATTAAATTATTTAATATCGAGGCGTAGGAACGTTAGAAGAAGTATACCGGAACTATATAAATATCCGGCGACCTAGTTATATAACTAGAAGAGTTAAATAAAACTAGGGAAATATTTAAAATAAAAGTCGTTACCGAAATTAAAGTCGTAAATTCTTTAAAATAGAAAACTATAATTACCTTATCTACGCCCTCGAAGAAGTAAATAAATAGGAAAATTACGGTACCTACGACTATAGGATAATAGGTCGAAATCGGTAAAAAAGATTTCTTAATTATACTTTAATTTACGTTTTAGACTTCGATTTTCCTTATAACCGACGCTTTTAAATAAATTATTTCTTCTTTTATTATATTTAAAAGCTTTAAATAAAAGAGAGTAAAGCGCGTAACGGAGAAGATTAAATAAAATAAAGCCTTAATTAATTTAAATACGAAAAAAGCCCCTTTAGCGTAGATAATAATAGATATTTCTATAATAACGAGTAAATCGCTAACGATCGTACCGCCTTTAATAAAAGATAGTTCTACGTTATTATAAATTAATAAGAATTAGATTACGGAGTTAATATATTATTAATCGGGAAGTATTACTCTTTACCTAAGCGCTTAATTTACTACGGACGTCGAAGAACTATTTTTTATAATAAATAATATATATTATACTAGCCCTACTATAAATAAAAAGAGTATAATAAAATAAGTTTTCTTACTTAAGGCTACGGGAGCGAACGAAACCGGTTTAGGAATAAAGCGCTCGAAGAAAATAAAACCTAATAAATAAACTAAGCCGTTAAAAATAGAAAGGGAGATTAAGGATATTTTTATATCGTTAGAGGATTTAAACGATAATATTAAAGGGGAATCCTTAGTCGAGATCGTTAAAAAGATATTCGTTAAATCCGAAAACTATATAAACGCGTTAATAGCTAGAAATAACCTCCTAGAAAATAATAATACTATTTTATATAACTATATAAATTTCTTAGAAAGTCTTATTATTAAAGTTAATAATAAAATAATCCGCGTTTTATTAATCCTAAAAGTCTTTTATATTATTTTTATTTAATACCGTACCTACCTTTTAAATTAATATAGAGTCGATTATTTACTACGGGGTTTTTTCGATTCCGTAAAAATCGAAATACCTAAAGATTAATTAACTAGAAATAAATAAATAAAACTAATCTAAAGAATTAAAAACGTTAGCGGTATTAAAGACTTCGTTAATAATCTCTTAACTAATATTAACGTAAGTATAAACTCGTTAATTAAGATATATCCGGTTTTAGAACGAGTACGTAATCGAGAGAAGTTTAAATAATAAATAACTACCGATATTATACTAGGCGGTAAACTTATTAAAAAGAGCGATAAACTATATAACTAATTCGGTATAACCGCGCAGATTATTTTAGATTATAACGATCGCGCCGTTATCGAAGCTATTACCGATAATAAGGCTACGTAAACTATTACGACTACTATCGGTTATAACGAACGCCTTATTACCGATATCTTAGTTACCGATAACTAGGAACCTTAGCTAGGTACTATAATAAATATATTAAAGACTATAGATACTCCTTTATCTAGTATTTATAACCTAACGGTTAATCTCCGTCTCGACGACTTTAGGTAAAAACGTCGTCGTCTTCCTATTAATACGGTATATTTATAGTAATTCTAAGTCGAGGTAATAAAGAATAAACTATACTAACGATTATAACGTTTATTCTCGTTTATATTTTTACTTCGAGGTTTTAAGGACGTAAGGCCTTTACCTATAAAGGTAACTATTATAATTACTAGTATTTTAATATAAGAGCTAGTGCCTTAGTATAAAATAATAGCTTATTCGTACCGCTAGATAGAAGAAGTAACACATAATACACTAAGACTAAATCTTAACCACTATTTTATTTCGTTAATACTGTAATTCTTACGTATCTTATTTCGTTAACACTATATTCTTACCAGTAGGTCTAATTTAAGGTAAAGTTTTAAATAGTAATTTTCTTAACCCTTTCTCCTAATATTATTTTAATTATTATATTAATATATTACCTTAGTTAAAATAATAATAAAAACTCGAGGTAAGAAATATTTAGTTTATATCCTAGCCTTATTATAATTAATATATTAATTTATTATTATTTATAGCCTCTAGGGCTAAGAAATTCTAAATTTAAAAAAAAGAGAAATCTTAGACTTTAAAAAAATCTATAAACCGTAAATATCTTACTTTTTATTCCAGATTTATTATAATTATTATATTAATCTATTAATATAGAGAAAATAAAAGATATAAATAGAGATTTAATTTCATTATCGGGTAAAAACCTAATTTAAAATAATAATAAAGATATTAATATACGCTCTTTAATAATTCGAAAAGCCCTAGTCGTAATAAAAACCCTACGACGGTAGGTTAAGAAGTGGGGACGGAAGATAAAAGTTATTCTTATAACCCGTCGACGCCGTATAAATTAAGGACGTAAATATTTCGTCTTTTTACTTAATTTTATCTTAATTAATATATTAATTTATTACTAGTATTTATACTTCGTTAAATTCGACGTTATTAAAAAACTACTAAACTTCTTATTCTTAAAGCGCTATTTTAACGTCTAGTTCGAGAGATTATATAAAATATATAATTAGGCTATAATTTCCGATAATAAATAACTACTCTAGAGGTACTATAAAAGGCGACGGAGTATTATATAATTATATTATTTTCTAGTAAATTTTAAGCCTATTATATTACTAAATATACTAATTTTTAGAATTTATAGTAGCGAATTTTACTATTATATACGCTAAACGTATAACTATTTAGGCGAAGGATGTTAAATTATTAAAAAATCTAGCGGGGGTATATAAAGGAAATATTAATATTCTATAATATTTAGTATAATAAAATTTTAATATATTATATCTACTTTCCTTATAATAAATCGCGAATATATATCTAATAAAAGGAATTAAGAATATATTAGAATAACTAGTATAATTTAAAATTAGGATAAAGATTAATATAATTAAAATACGTATTAAAAGAGTATATTAGTCGGCTATAATTATTAACTTTATAAAGAGAGTAGGGATAGAGAATAATAAGAAATCCCTTCCCTTCTTTATTTTCTTTTAATATTCTCTTCCCTTCCTTATTCATTCCCTTCTCTACTCCGGGGAAAGGAATAAAGGTTAGTTTTATCCCTTCCCTTCCCTATTCCGCGGCGTACGTTTAACTCTAATATTAATAATTTTATTAATTTATTTCTTCGTTACCCTCTCTCTTCTCTCGTTAATAATAATATATCTCTATTTTATTATATTTAGCGATCTTTTTATTCTAATCTTATTATTCTTTCTACTCTCGTTTTTATTTATATTAAATAATAATAGTTTATTTATTAAAGGCCTTCTTCTAAATCGTATAAATTTACCGAGTAATAATATTATTCCTAGATATATTCTAGTTTTTTAATTCGATTACGTCGAAAATATAATTATTTCGCGATAAAAATAGTAGTAATAAAGATATAATACGCTCGTTTTTAATATAATATTATTACTTCTTTTACTCCCGATTCTTATTTTATTTTTAATATAATCTTCGTTTAAATTCTTTTTAATTAAACTCTTCTAATAACGATATTATTAATTTAATATTATTACGTTTTATTTACTCCCTAAAATATTTTTATTAATATATTTTTTTTATTCTACTCGCTCTAGCTCTTCCTATTATTTCTACTCTTTTAATTATTAAATAAAACGCGTTTATTTAATTTCTTTTTTACGCGTAACTAAAGTATAGAGAGTATCTTTATATTCCTAGCGCTTTTATAATTATACCTCCCGTTAATATTATTCGAGTTAGGTATAAATAAACGATATTTTATTTTTAGTAGAAAGAGATTTAAAATTAATAAAAAAATTATTTCGATTATAACGACTAGAAGATATAATATTATAACTCTAGGAATTAATATTAGTAGTTATATCTAAACTTCACTTAATACTAATAAGGTAATAATTATATTTATTTTAATGATTATTAATATCTTTACTTATTTGCTAGTAATTATGGCCTAGGTACGGGGAGAAAAAAAAATGAAAAAAATGCCAAGGATTCTACAGCTATCTGCATACGCTAATACCAGCTGCGTTTGGTTGTTTTTCTATGCCATCTTGCTTCGAGATGCGACTGTTCAATTCGATGTAAAGCGAGGAACACAGCGAATTTTGCCCGACTTGTGTTTCAAAGGCAGGACTTTTTTCGTGGTGGAGTTCATGATTAAAAACCCTTGTGTGAGAAGGAATCCAAAAGCCAGCGGTGGATCATGACAAACTCGAACGTTCTTCCTTATATGCCCTTGATGTTTTAAGTTCCAATAGTCTATCTGATTCTCTCAAATCATCAAGCCCAATAATGCGCTTCAGCCGCTCACCCCCTCCACCACGAGACACAAACACCGCTCTCCCAATATCGAAAAAGGACAATTCCCTGCCCGAACGCAAGCACAAACACAACTCCACTCACTCACTGCGCATCACTCGCATACCCATAACTCATACTCGTCGCGTCAATCTTCGGATAAGTCGGGTTCGGCTCAGCCACCATCCCCTCACCACTCCTCTCATACAGCGGCAGCGCACCTCCAACCCTGCCATGCACATTACCCTTCCCCATCGCCTTCCGCTCCTTCCGGCTCGGGAAGTCCGACTGTTTGCCGGGCATGAGACGGCCGGGGTGGAAGACGGCCAGGAGGACGAGCGCGAGGAGCATGAGCGTCGAGTCGAGGATGTATTGGTATGCTTCGTGGACGGGGATGCCGCTGGAGTACTCGTTGGAGTATTCGACTAGGCGAAAGATTATGCGGATCTGGGTGGGTTGTCAGTATGGGTTCTATGAACAGCAAAGTTGGGGCGGGCACGCACGGTGATGAGGATGAGGACTGCGTAGAGGACGTAGAGCAGACGCATTGCTCGGGGTTGGTCCTGCATTGGGGTTTCTCTTTTCATCTGGAGTTGGAAGCGGATTGCGAGACCGTCGAAGAAGACGATGAATAGTTGCTACAGGCCGACGCCGCCCATGTAGATGTGGAGTCCTGTGAAATCGTTAGCTTGTGTGTTCAGACGAGATAGTGCAGGCTGTTGCCTTACCTCTGAAGATCTGAGCCTGGGTCAAGTTGTTTCCAGAAGCCATGGACGCTCCGGCGGCTTGAACGAGGAAAGAGCTGGGTGGTTCGTTAGTCGTGTTTCTTGCCCGTGCGACCTGATGTCAGGAGACTTACAATATATCAAGGAGCACAAAAATGAGAGCAAATCTCCAAGCTTTGACACCAAGGATCTTCGCACTGACTGTGAAGTTGTAAACCATTCTTCCCAATACCATATAGACGTATGCATTAATCCACAATGGTGCAAGCTGAACAACATCAGTCTTTGTCTATTTTGATATGCTGGATGTCGATTGGTGCTCTTACCAGTATCAAGATGAACCAGGCCGAATACCACGCCGAAACGGTTGGTTTTTCGATGCGCACGATGCGGAATGCGTAGCACATTGTCTGCCATAACGCTCCCACGGCGACAACCCAGCTGTATCCCTTTCGGTAGATGATGCCTTGAGCGATATGGGCCATAAGAGTAAGACCGAAAAGGATGGCGTACAATAGGCAGCAGCTGAATTAGGACAGAAACTCCAATTGGTATTCGGATCATCTTTCGCTGGGCAATGTGATGGTGGCATATTGGCTGACGAGAAGAGGAAAGGGAGGTAGAAAATAGGCAGTAACTCTCAATTGCCTGAAATTAATAAGTGTTCGACTCTAAAAAGATTGCTGAAGGGAAATATCAGAAAAATAACGCTTCGAGGCTGGTTATTGCAAGATGGACTGATGAAGTTATAAAGAAGGAATATGAGCAGCGGCACGCTCTTGATATATATGAGACCTGCTCGTGATACACGCACTGCGCCCATCTAAGTAATACACGGTACCAAAGCGCAATGGATTATCAACAATCCTTGTGAACAAACTATTAATTTTTACGAGCTACCCAATCAAAAATCTGTAAGTACGAGACGGATAAAGTTCGGTAGAACTCAATTTCATAGATCAAACACAAGCGAGGCTCTTTCAGGGTCCAACAGCCACCCCAAGCGACACCTGGTGACGCTGACGAGTAAGTACGACGACGTTAATAGGGCTAAGCACAGCCTTGTAGTAGATGCTACAGGTAAGCTTTCTGTAGACTCGGTTATGCATACCGGGACTGCGGGATGGCGCGACAGGCAGCAGTCTTTGGTGCGGTGATGGTGTGAGGCACTGAGGGTGTTTTTGGTACTCATGCTTTGGCGCATAACGGGCTGGCGATAGCTTTGCGGACCTTGAGGATGATGTCCGGCTCTATGTCCAGCTCCGCAGAACGTTCTATCACCTTAAGTGTATTAGGCAGTTCTTCGGAAGGGTCTGAAGCTAATTCTGCGCAGCTTGAGATCTTGACGGTTCCGTTCTCCTGTGAAGAATCGGGGCAGGGTTCCTGGAGAAGGTCACGCCTTGTTCTGCTCCGTAACCTCTGTCCCTGAATAGATGTTCTGCGAGAAGCAGTCTCAATTGGGCAGACAATACAACAGAGGTCAGCACAATGGCGGCGTGAACGGCGGTGTACGCGGAGTCCGATTGTCAGTGAGCGTGCGACATGTTTGATCGTATGATTGAGGCTGGAGCTTTCCGCTTCGCAAAAGGGGCCGCTCAGGTCAATTGATGGATGTAATTGGTCGGTTCGTAAGTTGAATCTGCAGATCATTGTTGCGATTGGTTCAAAGGGCTGTGCCGCTGCAAACCCCCGATCTCACTCAGCTCAGGAAGAGCGTTTCTAGTGCCCCCCAATACTGAAACATCAGGAATCTTCATCATCCTCTTGGCAGCGATAAGGCCTCCAGGCAATTGACCGCCCACGACATTCTGGAATCAGGAATATATCATCGACGAACTCCTTCAAGCTGAGAATGAATAGAGTCTTTCGATCCTTGAGAGCGCCTGATTTGGTGTTAAAGATATACAAGCCCGTCTCGCTTTCGCTTTTGCAATAGTAATTGTAGCTGCTAAAACCAACTGCATACATACCTTATATTCGTCAGCCTATGGCCTACTTTCATCTCGGCCACGATCTTTCAAAATCGGTCCTATAAACATACTATTGTCATGCAGCAGGGAAAGTCCAAACCAGAGAACGATGCCGACTCGCCGGGTCGTATAAACGTCCGACCTGTATACAGTTCCTACACTGTCATTCCTCGACCCGGTCAATCAGTCCAGCCCATAGCGCAACAAAACGACGCCAAACCGAAAGATGGAACGAACGAACCAAACGCTGGCCTACAGCAAGCGTCCTAGAAGGAGCCAGCCAAAGGTTAAAACCGGTTGTATCAATTGCAAGTAAGTCTAAATAGTCTCATTCAATATCTATGTTCGTCTGTGGCCCCACCACTGTTAAACACTCTTTTTGGCGCGCCAATTATATGTGAGTATCCGTGGGCTACTTAAGCATTCTCTCAAGACCGGCGTGGTCTCCATACTCCTTTAACCTTGATTTTTTCCTTTTTCCTCGGGTTACTAATCTTCAGACAGGAGTAAGAGAGATCATTGCTCATCCCCACCCACATAACTAATGATCGAGCAATCCCACCGTCCGGCGGATAAAGTGCGATGAGACGAAGCCGCATTGCGTCAGATGCACCGGCACTGGTAGAAAGGTATAACTTTCATTGTTGCTGGGCATTTTCGCCCCTGATGTGGTCGCTGTGGTTGTTTGCAGCTGCTGACGTCTGCATCTCTCACAACAGTGTGATGGCTATAGTTTCCTCGGTGGTACTCCTAATCCCAACTATGGCCAGAACAGCTCCACACCACCTCATAACGGTATCCAAACGCTCATCTTAGCGACACCAGACCTACGTGGACTAGCCAACGACCAGGAGCGTCGATCCTTTGACTTTTTCCAGTGTCGGACCGCGGGTCAACTGTCAGGATTCTTCGATACCAGCTTCTGGACACGGTTTGTGCTCAGAGCAACGCAACATGAAGCTGCAATAAAGCATGCTGTGTTAGCGTTAGGAGCACTCCACGAGCGCTTCGATGATGGCGAGAAGTCAGTCCTGCAAACAATATGGAATAAGGGCGAAGGCGGTTTTGCTCTGACGCAGTACAACAAAGCTATTCAACAGTTGGTCAAGCCTGCTGCTAGCGGCCAACGAACTGTTGATGTCTGTCTCATTGCTTGCGTGTTATTCTCTTGCTTTGAGGTAAGTCGATTTCGGCACGGAAGATAACGAGGCTTTGTTCATTGACACCAAAGATGGTTGGTACACTGTCACGGCTGATAATATTTCAGACGTTGCGGGGGCACCATGGTTCCGCGCTTTCCCACATCACAAGCGGCGTCAAGATCCTCTCCGAAGTCCGCGACGGCGCGGAGGGAAGACCAACACATGGTTCATTGACAGTCTCAGCGCATCCTTATGTCGGGCTTGAAAGTCTGGAAGTACTGTTCAATCGACTGAACACCCAGGTTGCTCAGGTAAACCTCCCAAGAAACATATCCCAATCTAGGAAGCTCTCGCGTTGCACAAATAAGTATATCCACTAACACAGTCCTAGATGGTCGGATGTCCACCCATGCAGCTTAAAGAGCGCACCAAAAACAAAGAGCCAGGCTTCGGACCCGACATACCAAACACGTTCTGCAGCCTCGAGGAAGCCCGTAATAGCCTCGACTGGAATTGGACGAGCTGCATTCAACATATGAACGCCAGAGAGGGCGAGGAGAACCTGCTACGGCAGCGAGACCCACTAGATATATCACGCCATCTCTATGGGGGCGTCATGGAGAAATCGCTCAGGGCGTTTCGCGGCTTCCTTCGAAATTTCGGAAAATCCCTTGACAATAAAAGCCTCCAAGCAGCACGAACGCTCGAGATCAGCCAGGCTTTCGCAATGATCTTTTTGGATATGCAAGTATACGAAGCGATGACTGACGAAACAGTCTGGGACCAATATACCGAGCGAATGGAAAAAGTCGTTTCCCTCGGCTCGCTGATCGTCGATTCCACCTCCTGCGATCACATAGCGCAAAAGTGCGGACCTGAATTCTCCCTAGACATGAACATCCTCGCCCCTTTATACGGCGTCGCTCATCGCTGTCGCCACCCAGCTGTGCGCAGGAAAGCTGTGGCACTGCTCTATGCTGCTCCACGCCAGGAAGGTATATGGGACAGCGTTCTGACAGCCCGAGTGGCCGAGAGACTGATACACATTGAGGGAGAAGGATTGGGGAACATCACTTGTCCTCAAGATGTACCTGATTGGGCTCGGATATCTGATGTTAGTGTTAAGTTTGATCTGCAGGGAAGGTTGGGTACGATCAACTATAGTCGCCAGAGGAGTCCATTGGAGAAAGTCAGAGCTCCTGTTACGGAGGAGCTTAGGTGGTGATCGCTTCAGCACCGGTCAGAACCTTTTTCGATATAATCTTGGATTAGCGTCAAAATGTATAGTTAGATACCACTATGTGCTTTGAAGTCTGCCTTCTAAATAATCTCCAGAGCAACTGGACTTTACTTTTCCAGACGCCATGAGTGGGTGAAGCCTGCGTGTACCACTTTGAGGAGCGGGAATCACGTGAACGATTCGAACAGAGAGCAGTAAGCGGACACATTCGTCTGAACTAGAAGCATAGTAATCATACTTTGCAGCATAGCTGGAGTAGAATAGCAAGACGACAAATTTTGATCGCGCCAAGGCCTCATCGGCATATCTTCGACGAATCAGCTTCCTAGCGCGACTCAACGCGCTAGAGTCGCGTTCAAACATCATTGGAAGTGCTTTCCCTAGTAGCCAACCACGACCCGACCATACACACCGACACACTGTTTCATGGTCTTCAATTGAAGAGACTACATGGTATATTGATAGATGCAGTCGAAGCAACGGCACCACCCTTCATGAGCACACTCGCACTCGCCATGGCCTCTCCCAGTTCCTTGAAGCGCACATACGCTGAGGCAGGCCTCGAAGACGTCCTACCAGCTCCCGCACCTTCGAGCCCCTTCTGCGCCCTCACAACACCATCACCTACCCCAAACTCGGCAACACAGGACAAAATTTTCAGTCAAAACGTTCCTGCGAGCTCAGTGAGCCCTGCCCTCATGTCCATACCCACAGGGACACCAGTTTCGATGCCAAACGGATGTGTATCAGCCACTGGCACTCCCATTACTCCCACTCAACAGCCAACGAAGAAGTCAAAATTGACTTTCGAGGAGAAGGAAATCAAGCGGATAGAAAAGGAGTTCAAGGATCGTGAGAGGGCGGAAGAGAGGGCTAGGAAAGAAGCAGAGAAGGCTAAAAAGGAGGGGAAAAAATCCAAGAAAGACGAGGAGAAAGCTAAAAAAGAGGCAGAGAAGGAAGCTGAAAAGACTAAGCGAGAGGAAGAGAAGAAGCTTAGGGAAGCCGAGAAGGAAGACAGACGTATTAAGAAAGAGGAAACTACGAGGTTAAAGCACGAAGAGAAAGCTAAGCGGGACGTCGAGAAGGCGGAAAAGGAAGAAGAGAAAAACAAAAAGGCCAGCGTAAGGAGTCATGGGTATCGAAACACCGCCAAGTCCTTGATACTAACATATCTGTAGTCACAGCTGCGTCTCCACCAATTCTTCAACGTGCCTTCGATGCCCATCAGCTCATCCGCAAATTCCCCAACAAGAGTTGGGCCATCTCCACTCAGCAGCCGACGTAGCTCGATTGCCGAGATCCATGCTATAGAAGTAAAAGATATCGAACGCCGAAGTCGATCGGTATCTGCAACCCCTCAAAAGTCGAAGCAAACGGACTACGAACGGCTGTTTTTGCCGTGGAAATTGAAAGCTCATATGACGATGGCTCCATCTAATCAATTCTCGCGTGATAAAGATGGCCTCGAATTTGTTCAAGTAAAGATCGACCAAGGTCTCAAAGTGAAGGCTGAGCCAACTGATGATCCAAGGAATGGGACTACTATTTTCAATATGTGCGATTTGCTGCACACACCTCCACATCAGACGCATCGTCGTCCACCCCCATTGATATCGGTGAAGAATTTAGTAGAGCAGCTCCACGGAACCGCTCAGAACCCCATTGATCTCACAGACTCTCAGTTTACGAAGGTCGCAAAGAAGCCGGCGGATCAACTCAAGACGATCCCACTCAAGTTCTTGAAATTTAGGGAGGACGTCAGACCGCCGTATATTGGCACCTACACCAGACTGCAGGATGGTGCATCAATAGCGCAATTGGCTAGGAACCCATTCAGCCGCACTCTACCGCAGACAGATTATGATTATGACTCAGAAGCCGAGTGGGAGGAGCCCGGCGAGGGTGAAGATCTGGACTCCGAAGGAGAGGAAGAACTAGGCGATGATGAGGACGAAGGAGAGATGGAGGAATTCCTCGACGATGCAGAAGCCGATGCGCGTGCTATCAAGCGACGCCCGCTTTTGGGAGACCTTGAGCCTACGTGTACGGGCATTTGCTGGGAAGGGCCGAAGACACCTACCGCTAAATATGGAGACCTTGCATTGGATCTGCTCATGTTCAAGCTGGATGTCCTGATGGGTAAGGACTCCAGCGCTACCATGTAACAAATAAGCTGACAATATAGACAATCCCCAACTCCCCATCGACCCCTACTCAACCGCGTACTGGCAGCCAAACGCCTCGGTCACACCTCTCAAACCAGCGATGAACGCGCAAAGCAACCTCATGGACCCTCCGCGTATTCCGCTTAACCCAATACATCGACAGAACACACTCCTCCCACTGTCTTCTGCGCCCGCTACTTCAGATCCTTCAGCGCCTATGAAGCCAAAGGAGCCACCAAAGCGGTTAATTGCACCGGAGCTTATGGATGACTTCAAAGCTGAGGTTGAAGGGAATGATCTGACGAAGGTGGGGTTGCTTGAGATTTTGAAGAAAAAGTGAGTGTCCTTGTCCTGGATCCCAGCGACATAGGTACTAATGAGGCTATTTAGGTTCCCTAAGATGCCAAAGGATGCTATCAAGGAGACTCTCGACTTGGTGGCTGAGCGTGTGGGACCCAAACCGTCGGAGAAGAAGTGGGTGTTAAAGCCTAGCTACTAATCGTGGGGTTGTATGTTCCGAAATTAAAACTGTACAAAAGTTCGATTCGTGTGAGCATAGCGGTAGTGTATTAGTATGCTACAGAGGCTGGTGGAGGCCTATACTACTGGCTTATGTGCTTCAGCAGGGCTAGAATAGAAGAGATCGCGCAGGCCTTATTCTCAGGCTTTGCTAAGTAGACTGAACTTGCACTCAATATACGTTGCTCGTGCTAAATTGATATCGATGTTGTAGTAGCCTTTGGGGGGCTGCTGTACGTTTGTTGAAGAAGTACTTGTTCATACTAGATTTGTTTTTAAAAATCCCCTGTCATAGCTTTATCAAAGTATGCAGCTAGCCTCTTCAGGATTGGGATGTTTGATACGGATCCAACTGCGAGATGTTACCCGGCGCTAGCAGCGAGAAAAATAAGCCGCTGCGCAGTAATCGACTCTGCTGCTCCGCGTATATATCGATTTGCAGGCGTACACTTGAGACTGCTTCTGGTTAGTCCCAGAAGGTATTGCCAAGAGCTGCTTTGACAGATCGACACCTTTTTGGCGCGTCATCCATGTTCTTCAACTTTTCTCTTCTCCATCAGCACCCACAATTGGAGAAAGATAGTCACTTTATCTCTCGACAGAAGGCAATATGGATAACATAGTATGTTTCTCGTTGTTAGGGCTGTTTGCTTATGCTTCTTTGGCCTCATAAAGGCAACCCTGTTATGCGCTGTTTTGGAGAGCCACAATAGCTGGACAAGCGGGATGGCGTCCATCTAAAAGTTTTGTGATTGTTTAGCAAATTGAAGGCAGCATTGTTCATTCTCTGTCAGTATCTGATCAAGACCAATCGCTTGCCATCTCTCAATCTCTTCTCTCGATGCACTTTTCCCCAGCAAGTCGGCTCATTCATAGAATTGCATTATCAAACTGTTCGCAACATCCTGTGCTCTTAATACCGCTAAGTTTGAAGTCTAATCATGAATCACAAAGTCAAGCTTATCAATCCTTCGTGGTATGGTGACCCGTTACTTTGGATAATGCTCGCCAGATACAATTACTGCTGACAGCGTTTCATATATTGAACAACTTGAAACAGAACCTTCTCTACGGATTACAACATATCTAATGTTGGCTGCAGTGGTTTTTGCTGTGCCTTCATGGGGCTGTGGGGGGTCGTTGTTCGACCAAATGAAAACATTGGTATTCGTCCAATAAGGTTCGATAATCGAAACACGCGGTCCCTAGGAATATCCGCCCACTAAACTTTTCAACCCAGCCTTTCCACATAATTGACTTTTGGAGACAATTATACCACCGGCCGAAGTGACGGTAAGTACGCTTTGAGAAGGGATCTTCTGTACGAGCCGCACGCCAACACTAATTTTGGCGGTGAGCACTGGCGTAGCCTTGACACCGTTTTAAAGGATTTCATATCACCTTGTGACAAAGCTAGCGCTCAGCTGCGCTGACAAGTGGAAACAGCTGCTGGGTTGGGCACCACACGCATTGTGATAATTACCTCAATTGTTGGTATCTGTGAAGCAGCATGCTGTATACGGGTCTCTGTATACGGGTCTAAGATTACACAGCAATTCGGACTCCGGATACGACAAGGCACACTGGTTTCGTCTCCCCTAATCCACTTTATTTGCTCATCGTGACCCTCGCCGTAGTCTATGGATGTCGATGCCTGGTCGGCAATATTGCTGTTGTTGAGCACTGCCTCCACTTTCGGCAGTCACAATATGTAGTGGTATCTGATCTGACCTTCTGGGGTACCAGATCCACAGAGATTGATCCTGGGTTACCCAATCCCACTTCTTCTCCTTGTCACCAGGCTGGTGTTGTCCCCTAAATGTGAGTGCCAAGTCGGTAAATTGCTCTTGATGTATACTGCTTCAAGCCTTGGTGTGTTTGGGGTTGGCTTGTTGTATACCTAGTCAGCTGTTTGTGAATATTTGATAAGGGCTTAGAAGTCTCCAAGCCGTGTATGCCATTTTTCTCTCTCAAGCGTTGACGTGCGCCAATGCTCGTTATTGACTTACGATGTTGGTGAAAAAACCCTTCACTATAAAGTGATGGTGTGATCAGTTTGCAGTTGAATCCTGATGTTTGCTATCTGTAGGGCTTGCTTTTACTGCGTTCCAACAGTTCGATCGATTCCCACCTAGGTCTTCACCATGCCTAGATATGCGATCTTCCTCGCTGTGTTAACCGCACACACAGCCTTGGGAGGAAGCCTCTTTTCGAAGCCAGCAACCAATGGGCCGTCTTCGTCCGTTGACGTGCGTTCCGTCGAGCATACCAATGATATCACCCCTCGTGGTATCAACTACAACCGTTTCTGCAACGCGTCAGGATACGGTAAGCTATTATCAAACCAATCATGCTGATGGCATACTAATGATACAAAGGCGCATGGGCTTGCGTCGCATGTAACGACAATATCATCAATGACGAGACCAAGACTTCTTCGGACCATTGGATCGCTGCAGATGGCGATGAGGGCTGGACCCACGTCAAGCGCTGGTGGACTGTATTGCGAGACGAACTTGGAGGTCCTGATGCTTCACCTCTTGGCGCCATCCAAGGCTTCGTTGAGTCCGTCTCATGGTACTGGGAAGGGCCTACCCAATGGGACTGTGCCGATACCGGAGACACCTTTTGCGACTCTGTCGTTACGTGTTCGGAAACGAATGTCCCTGTTGGGGCTATGACCTTGACAGCTTTTGCCAATATTCATATGGTGAGCCAACTCTTAGATTGTGGACAATTCATGTGCTGAGCCTAAGCAGTTCTACAACAATCTTTATACTGGCATTCAGAGCGCTGGTTTGGCGATGTTATACCAATTAGGCACTGTAAGCTCGTCGCCTAAATTAGATAGTATAGGGTATTGACGGCATTCCCAGTTCTCACCGACGTTTGCACCTCAAGGACCAAAAACGGTAGACATGTTGAAGATCATCCTTGACGTCTTCGCCATCAGCTACGGTCTCATAGGTGCCGGTGTTTGGAACAAAGTACTATCACCCTCATTTGTTCTGACCCATGGCATTACTTGCATGATTGACGTGTGTCTCAGATTCTGAGAGACGCACCTATCTTCAAAAACAGAGGCAATGACCACGCATGGGCTAAAGACTCCGCCAACGCTGGTGTCTTCAGCAGCGTGGTTCTCGCAAAGGACGCTCAGCCTGGGTAAGCCTATCAGACTTTTCTATCACCGATACAAAGCTAACCTCAGCAGGGTCCAAGGCCAAGTCAACACCCAGAATGACATCACCAGTATCCTCGGCACCCTTGTCGGTGGCTGGCAAAAAGTCACACAATCCTACATGACAGAGATTTTCAGCGGCTCTGACGGCGGTCTCACACAACTCGATGCCTACATCATCGGCGGTAAATGGTCCGACCCTAGCTTCTCCAATTCTCTCTTCGACTTGCAGGGTATCATGGAAAACGTTCTCTACGGCAGCTTGATCCCGCAGGCCTGGCTCGACCACACCAAAGTCAATCCCGTGATTGTCTTCCAAGGCGCGGCTGACATCACGAATCCGCTGACGACTATACTGGAAAGTGACGATACGCGTACACTTTCGAATGCTGTAAGTCCATAGCCGATCACGATACCCCTCCAACGTAATTGCGCAATCATTCTGAGACTTAAGGCAGGATGCCTTGGCAGCGCGCACAGTCTACGGCGGCACCACACTATGGCTTCTCGATGCCCATGACTGCGTTAACAGAGAACCCGTAGCTGCTGGCGGTAGTGGCGCTTGCAATGACCCTTTCGTCAAGCCGTTGCCAGGTGCCAGCCAACTCAAAGCCGGTAACCCATGGGGAGGAGTGCTGGTGGATGATATAAACATCAGGTGAACATTCTCCCCCCACATTCCACATCCCATTCGATTCCTTGGCTAAAACCTTGACTTTGCTTTCATAGTGCATTCGTAGGCTACCAAATCAACGGCATGAAGAACGGCTACGTGATGCCTGAGAATAGCATGTACACGGATGTGAACCAGAATGCGGATTATCCTTACCAGGCGGGTATTAGGACACCTGGCTTCTTCAGCATGATTCCTGTCTGTGATATCAATACTGTGTTTGATGTCACGGTGAGGAACAGGGGCAATGTGGGGACGAAGAATAGGTGTAGCACTTATCCCTGCTGCTAGGTGGATGGAGGTGGCATGCTCGAGCGTTAGCGCTGGAAGTGTAGGGCCGAGAGTCTAGTTTCCGAGGTTACTTTCATTGAGGAGAGTTTTAAGAAATGTGCCCATCGCATGAAAGGGCTGGATTTATGCAGATTACTTAGCATCGTCGATTTCGTTTCATCTTCCATGTCACAAGCCACGCTTCTGTCTATCTGCAAAATTATCATAGGATTTTTATACCACGATGCTATATGTCATGCATTTCATCCTCAACGTCCTTTTGCTTTTGCCAACACACGCACGTTCTGGCATGAATGCCGGTCATGCCTAATACGATGAAGACACCAACACCCAGTATATATGAGGCTAACGTGAAACCACCAGACATGTCATCACGCTGAATAGACCGCCAGAGAGCCCCACAAAAGCTAGCTAAAATTGTGAAGGCGCCTAGTAAGATGAGTACATGGCAAGTGCGGATTTTCAACAGGGCTCGCGAGATGGTAGATCTCTTGGACTTGGTTACTGTAGCAGGCGCCTCGTAGAATGCTTCGACAGGCAGCCAGGGAGAGTGGTATGACTCCGAGCCCAGAAAATCAGTGGCAGTGGGCGAACAATGACTAATTTGCTGGTTCTGGTCGTGAGACAACGGATCATGCTCAAAAAATTCCGACATTTGTTCACCTATACCAGCCAGAGCAGGCATATCCACCGCACTTTCCCATGCACTTCTCTTGAATTCGGAGAGTAGAGGTCTATCGAAACCCTTGGCCTCAAACTTTGCCAACCACCTGGAATGCCAATCTGGGTGTCCTCGGATGTCTTTTTTCTGTGAGCTTAGGTACTGGAAGACATGTCGAGGGACATCATCAATGTATGTTCTTTCAAGGGTTTCGAGGTCTTCCAAGAACGCGAACAAAGTCAAGGGTGAGACTATTGAAATAGCACCGCCAGGGTTGACAGTGCGCGAGGCTTGGCGAATAGATCTGCCACGACTAGTGGAAGAGACGACGGCGGATTTCGCGGTTTTGTAGCTGGTGCCCGACGTGACACTGGATCCGCTTTCGTTGGTCATCTTGATGTAACCTGCAAGAAATACAGCTCTGAGGCCGGGATCCACTTAGAGTGACTGAGGGAACCGAGGCAGGACACTCAGGGGAGTGAAATGTTGAGATTTCGCTGGAGGCAATGCCGAGTGTCTGCACTGCCTCTCAAATTGGGTCGCGGGACGTGCCTTGTATCTCTTGCGCAATAGACAAGCAAGTCCTTGAAAACGCAATTGAGACTGTTGCGAAGGGTGACGAGCGGCAAAGTGAAAAACACCGCTTGAGATGGAAATTCAGGTGGGGCTGGCTACCAGCCCCCTACGCGCATGATTGGCACAGCCTTCATGCACGTCACGCGTTTTGTGGGCCGGGGTGTGATAACAAAGCCATTGGCCAACAGCGAAGCGTGGCTGGCGACACCCTGTCCATCGGCACAGATCCTGGTGGCCGACAAGGCTGTGATGGCAGTCTTGAACATCAGGCTTGAGGTCAGAATCAGCAGCCTCCAGAGGGCTGATAAAGCTAGTACTCCGTGATACAAGAACGTAGAAGGTTGAAGATTCTGTCAGTCTGCGCTCTAGACTGAGCTTGAATGCCTTATACACAGCGCAGATCAAGGGTGGGTTGTGATCATGTTGAAAGTACTGCCGTCCGGGATTGTAAATGATTGCGACGCCAAGTCTGGCATTTTAGACCTTTTCTTTGAACGTCACCTGCTAGAATTTAAATGAGTCAAGACTTGGAAGGTAGGATGAAACGCGTGCCCGGCTATCTTTCATGAAATCGTGTTTCCATAGACCGTGCATACTCTTCGAAGATTTCGTCCCCAGCGGAGGCACAGCCATGGAACAACTCCGCGCTTTCACGAGATACCTTATCGAGCTCCTTTATGATCGGATCCTCAGCCCACCTCTTCAACCCTTCTCTGAAAATCTTGCTTCTCTCCCTAAGAGGTTGCAACTCCTCAACATCCTTTTCCACCCCCTCACGAAATACCATAGAGGAGCTTCAATCCCCAGTCCCCGTCCGAGATTGTGCTGCTCAATCATCGTCTCGCCCATACCCTCGAGATCAAGATCTACACAGTCCCATTCTAGAAAGTACTCAATCGCTGCATAGACACTCCTCACAAGACGGCGTCGGCAAGCCTCCATACCGTGGGCATCATCCGCATAGAGACAAAGGGGTAGATTCCTGGTCTCTGGCGAAAGCTTTCCATACTTCTTCTGGATGTCAATGAATTCGTGGTGCTTATACATAGTCTCACGTGTCGGGCATGGGTGTTCGGGATACACTTCGGATTGCGTACACCACCCTTCCGCTTCGCCGTCTGGCCAGTTGTGACAGATGGCTGTATGACCAGGGTATGCAGCCAACGCGCGAAAGGCTTCTTAGCGGACCTGATGGGAGACTTGGAAAAGAGGTGGTGGCATTGTGAGAGAGAGATACCATCCCCATAGCGCGTTGGATTCGTCGTCAAACTCGTCGGTACCTGTTTCGGGCTGAACCCAGGTGGGCTTGATACAGGTAGTGGGAATCATGTAGCGGACCTCTGGGGGGTAGGACATGAAGGCGGAGCTTGACTGGGCCATTGGAAACTTCCAATTCTTTAGACCGGGAAAGGTTGCCAGTGCTTGCTTCGACGCCTGAGAAGTGTTGAATTCATTCGAGTGGGGAGGCATGACTGATAACGATTGGAGAGAACGATGCGTTTTGATGGTGTATTGTACGCCGAAGATTAAGAGTAGATGACAAAAGGACGTTATTTCCAGCACCACTTATCAAAGCATTGTAGATGTGTCTGTCTTTGTGAAACAAAGTACTGGGCGCGATTGGCTTATGTGAGGAAACACTGAAGTCAATTGTCTCAGGCTCCAACGCCAATGGACGGGCTCCGATCTCACGCTAGTGTCCCGAGGCAACAGCGCCAAAGATTATTCTTATAGTGAATTATGTCCCTTTTCCTGCCTACGGGCACTTGGTCAATTGAAACGATACAGAGAAGATTAGGTAAAAGACTCAAACTCCTTGTGTTCGAAGACAATGTTAACGAGTACCATAGCATGGCCCCTGCACTAAGGATGACACGCTCAGTTATAGAGTTGCTAGAATCTTTTTTTTGCTATTCTTGCCTTTTTTAGATATCGTATCCGTGTATCATCGAAGCGTCGACGACTTCTATGAGAATTTCTTGTTGATTGATATTGAGGAAAGAGGAACGAAGAGAAACTTTGCTGGATGCTTCAGGCAGAAACCGCACTACCGGCGCACTAGTGGGCCCTAGAGGCTTGGCACCAAAGTCCGCAACCTCCGCCGACTTCAGACGAAAATTCAGCAATGACAATATGTGTGGGCATTGGAACCGCTCAAGGGCCCTCATAGATTTCTCTACTATTTGCCGCACCATGATAGCAGAATACATAGCCATTGGCTGCCTGGTATGGTACTTCACTGTACTCACAGTCTGCGCTGTGGGCGTTCTTACAATGTATTTACTGATTGCCTAACAGCCAGCCGAAGCCCCTACTAACGGGGTGGCAGACGACGCAATCACCTGAAGACACTGGCGAAGGCTATCTCGCCAACTCTACCACTACCATGCGTTCCCCAGGTTACGATCATACGGCCTATCAAAGGCATTGAGCCCTACCTCTACGAGTGCCTCGCAGCTACCTTCCACCAGACATACCCCCTGAAAAGATTGACCATCTACTTCTGCATCTCCTCTCGGGACGATCTTGCTCTGCCTATTCTCGAGCGCCTACTGTCCGACTTTACAGACTTTGACGCGAAGATCCTTGTCGAGAACGAAGATCCAAATCTTTCAGGACGCAATGGCAGGGCCACCAACCTTGGTCCAAATCCTAAGATACGGAATATGAGTAGGGCATACCGAGAGGCCAAGGGAGATGTAGTATGGATTGTCGACTGCAACGTCTGGATTGCTCCACCAGTAGCGGGCCGCATGGTAGATCTCCTATGCGGCTTCACGCCCACAGCTCCGGGCAGGAAATACAAATTTGTGCACCAGCTACCATTAGTCGTTGACGTCTCTTCTCCCGAACCTAAACTTCCAGGCTTACTGTCCTCAAAGTCTGAGAGACTAGGCCTGTTGTCAATGGCAGGAGGACTACTAGAAGAGCTCTTCCTCTCCACCTCACACGCAAAATTCTACACCGCCATAGCCACCGTCGCCATCGCCCCATGCACCGTCGGCAAATCCAACATGTTCCGCAAATCCCACTTGGACGCTCTCACCTCCGCCCCTTCCGCGTCGAAATCAAACACCGAAGACCGCGAACCAGGCCTCGACTACTTCTCGGACAACATCTGCGAAGATCATTTAATAGGCGATCTACTCTGGAAAAGCCCCATTCCAAACTTTGTCCAGAAAATTGCTGCTACCGAGGGAAAAGACCCAAACGACGAGCAGTACTTTGCCACTAAAGCCGCCAGGCAAACAAGTTGGGGAAACCACGGCCTCCTCCCCCCTCACCCCTCGAACCTAGCCATGCAACCTACCTCCAACCTTTCACTGACGAGCTACTGGGACCGTCGCACCCGCTGGCTGCGCGTAAGGAAATTCACTGTCACCCTCGCCACTATCGTGGAACCGGGCACCGAATCCCTCCTCTGCTCCCTCTTTGGCGCCTACGGCCTGACCACTATCCCCTGGTGCGAACATACCCTCGGTATCCCACACACGTGGCGTTCCTTCTGGGCAATATGGCTCTGGAGTGTCATCATCTGGGCAGTGGTGGATAGGTATACGTGGAGTATGCTTCAGCATAGCGGCGAGAGAGAGGAACGGCCGGTCTTCGGGCGAATGGGCTGCAAGAGGAGGGGCCCGGGGCAGTGGCTGCTGGCATGGTTGGTTCGGGAGGCGTTGGCTTTTCCGATCTGGGCGTGGGCTGTTGTTGGGGGGGTGGAGGTTGTGTGGAGGGGGAGGAAATTTTGGGTGGGGACGGATATGAAGGTGCATGAGGTGAACGGGGAAAAGGGTGATTGAGGATGAAAAGAGAGACTTCGTATGTTGTACATCGTAGATATAGAGTCACAGACCTTCCTCAGGCAGATATATATTCGTAGACCTTAGTAAGTCATAAGTTCAACCATCGCTAGCGTTCGCATGGTCCTGATGATGATATTTTCTGCTCGACTGAACTGGTGATTTGGCATGAAGGCCAAACTTGTGAAGCTTTGACTGCCACGAGCTGAGCTCGACTGGAACTGCGTTGACCGTTGTTTGTCAAGACATGAGTTTTCGATTTGGCATTTCCCACTCGAATGGAGCATAAGAATGACCAACTCGTGCTCCACATCCCCAGGCATTGACCGTTCGCTCTGAGCAGTAAGGTCTCATTTGTGTCATTCCATGCTTCAGCTCTCCAATATTGGACCACTTCCAGACGTAAAAGACAAATATACTTGCATTGTATAATGTCTACGAGTATGGGTATCATGCAGAAGTCGCTTTTCGCTGCAAATCCGAATCGTAAGGAACCCATACTTCAATCCCACGCTCAAACAAGCCATCACATCATCTCAATCGCGCTCCCGATTCGGGATCCACCGTTTCATCACCAGTTCCCGCACTTTATACTGCTTCAAAAATTTTCCTATATCGGCCGGTGCCGTTTCCACCCCTTTCTTCTCGGCCGCCTCCATTTCCGCTCCAGATGAGACGGGGGGGAGAGCACTCGGCGGCGGCACCTCAACATAAACCAGGACCAAACTCTTCCGAACCTGACTCTGCACTCTATTCACACAATGCAGCCACCACCAGCTCTTCGCCTCTTTCTTCGCGATCTCCTTCCTCCTCTCCTCTGTCCTCCGCCAGTACGGGTGCGTGTAAGCAGGTAACACGATGACCGCAAACTCCGCATGGCTGAACACCGGACCGCGGAGATAGAGAAGCCAGTCGACGGCGAATTTTATGCCGGGACGCACTACCCAGCCCAGGGAGCGGAAGTGGTGGTAGACGGCGTAGGTAAGGAGGAAGGGGTCGTCTGGTTGGAGATCGCTCACAGGAGCAGGAGGAAAGTAGGAGTGCTGGCGGGAGAGGTTGAATAAGGTGGGTATGGGTATTGGGTTAGAGGTTGTGGGGTCGAGGATTTGGAGGATGCCGAGACCGTAGGCGAGGAAGAAAGCTTCCGAGGGTGTTAATTGAAGGTGTTCTTGGTTTTGGGTGATGGCGGCTTCAATCTCGATGTCTCGAACGGTTGGTGCTGCGAAGACTTTGGGCTTTGATTCGGACATCGCGAGTGGGGGCTCTTCCTCTACGGTAATAGTTGACTCGGGTGGTGGCACTAGATTCGCTGGCGATGGTGGCTCATCGGGCTGTAGTGCGACGAGACACTCCATCGATTCCGCGGCACCCCTTATGGGTCTGCCCTTTATGCCTTCGGGATCGGCACAAGCTGTTGGCTCCGCTGCATGCCCATTCAGTCTCGAGAGCTTGTCCTCTTTCAGCTTCTCCTCGATGGCTTCTCGTTCCTTCCTGGCCCTTTCCTTCTTGAAGCGTTTCCGCTCCTCTCGCCTTTGCTTTGTGAACTCCTCGCTTGTCTCACTTGCGATCAAACCTTTCCTTCTTCTCTCCCGCTCCAACCAGCTAGGCTCACTTCTGCTCAAGCTGCCCTTTCCAAATAAACCGCTTTCCCATAGTGCTCGTATGGCGACTTCATCTGTGACATGAACGGATCGACTCTCGGAGGACAAGTATGCTTGGTAAAGCTGCTTTGGGTGTGACGGAGGCGGAAGGACTAGCTGGTATATATAGGTGAAAGCGATGTGGAGAATGGAGAGCGGGTTGTGGGGAAGCAGCGGCGGAAGAGGGTAGGTAAGGAGCGGTAGCGGTCTGGCATGGATCTTGCCATAATTAGGCCTCGAAGGTCGTGGAACCTCTCGGACTGGCTGCAGCAAAGGCTCTGCAGCCTCATTCATTGTCATGATGGAGGAGCCAAGTTAAGGCCAGGAGAGGACTGGGAAGAGACCTGCACCCTTCACAGGAGGTCAGCAATTGATGGGAAAGAGCCGATTGTATTCGGTGTGTGGCTTTGGTTGCTCAGATACCGTTGTAGTCTTCTCAGTGAGAAAAAGTGAGCCAGCAGAGAAGCAGACATAAAGTCAGAGTCATACTTCTAGGCCGCAGTATGGTGTCATCCTCGCAATTGCTGGATTTTGAAAATGGACGGGAAGTGCAGAAAGGGTATGCTTACGACTGCCTCTCTGTATACCGCCACCTCCTTCCTGCTTCAGGCATGTTGCTGAGTGTGCATTCATGGAGATTCCACTTGTGTGCGGATTAGTTTGGGCAGGGAAAAGTTCGGCTAATCTTCTTTACTAGCTCGAAGCTTAAATGCAGGTCAAAAACCACGGACTTCTCTTTACCACGCAAGAGTACCGACAATTCTTGCCCGCCATGCATCTCATGTATACCCTCGACGCCAATGGCAAAAAACTTTACAGTGCGTGCTTGGAACAATACCTCCGCGCTGGAAATGCCTGCTAACGATCTGCCAGCTCTTCAAAAAGTCCAAGCCGGCGAAGTCACAAAGTCGGCCCATCCAGCAAGGTTCTCTCCAGATGACAAGTGAGCTTCGCCTTGCCCAGATCCATGGCCTGTGCTTTGAGAGTTCTAACAATAGATAGGTACTCAAGGCACCGAGTCACTCTCAAGGTACATGCGATCCGTTGGCTATTCTAAGGGCTCGACTGACGTTAGTAGAAACGATATGGATTGCTCTTGACGCAGATTAGTGGGCGGCTCTCTAGAGAATAGATCGGGGAATAGGTGCTGACACGTTGCAGAAAATGAAAAGGTGCTTGGGGCTTGAACATTGGAAATGCAAGGTGTCATGGCGTTTTGGACAGTGATTATGTGTGGAGAATACGTGGGCATTACAAAGATACCAATGGATGGATGCCTGTTGCTCGGGAGGTCTTCTACGGGTCCTTCTTGAAATAAAAGAGGATACGTTGTATAGAGAGAGAACATCAGTATTTAAATGGACATTGAGGGTTACGGGTTCGGTCATGGAAATTAGTTGATATACCTACCGAAACTTTCGTTCTATGCATTCCCTACGTAAATTCATTATAGCTCAGACAACTCGCCTGTGGCCTGGAACATCATCAGATCCTCTTCTTCGAATTCACATTCCTCCCCGCCCCAACCTTCGGCCTCCCTTCAGCCCTTCCTCTCTCCCCAGTCAGAATTCCGGGCAAATAATCCTCATCCATCAGATCGGTCTCCTTCTTCCTGTTTCTGCCGGTCACAGCACGCTGATACTCTTTCTGATCTTCCGTCAGAATCAACTCCTGGCCCCAACCACCTTTGCCGCCTCCCCTACTCTGACCTATTTTGCCGTTAGCAGCCCCAGGGACCAGCTTCGGTATGCTGTAGCGATCGCCGCGGTGGTTCCATTGCATGTTCTTCTTGAGATGGAGCTTGAACTCGCCCTTTGCGTTGGTTGAGCATGAGACGCGGGTTAGTGTAGAATTACCACATCTTGGGCAGAACTGCTTGTTCATGTCTAGAAGGGCGGTCTTAGCAATACGTAGAATGATGAGAAACGAGAGGGTACCTTTCACTTTCTCGAAACATGCATGGCATCTTAGAATATATGTCCTTATGGTTTTGACCCGTTGGATTGAAGGAGAGAGCAAATTCAGACCTATCTGTAGAAGCACATTCTAGATAATCTTAGCCGGGCCATTGACTAGAATTTGCGTAGATGTACGTACTTGCATAGCAAAATCGCCTGTAAGTGTTCCCACTTGCAGGACTTTTTCCTCGGATATGGGTTCTGTAGATGCATTGTCCTCCTTGGCTTGCTGTCTCTTGAGATTAGACGGCGTGATCCAGCCTTCGGAGTCGGAAGATTCTGATTGAAATTCTGTTGGTTTGTGCTCTGGAGCTATTTCTTTTGATGAGTTCAGGGAATTATGTGGGAGTGGCTCGCCCATACTATCGTGTTCAGGATCGTGGCTCTGGACCTGAAGGCTCTTTAGAGGTTCTGACACCTCGTCGATTTCTTCTGATGCGACGCCAGTCTGGTCTTCTTGTTGGCTTACAGCATCTTCGTGAGTTGACGAGGGTTCATCAGCCGGAATCAAGCATTCAGTGTCGGATAAGGGCTTTCGGTCTGACTCTGGCAATGCCACAGCTTCTGGCTTCTCCGTAAGATCTTTCAGTACTTTGGGTGGCGAGCCGTTCATCTTCTTCTGACCAGGCGTCTTCCGTAGCCTCCAGTCGCCATTGTTCCTTTCCAACTCTAGTTCGTACGCTAAGCCAAGTACTTGCAAATCGGGTGTAGAGAGCACCGGCAAATCTCCAGTCTTCCTTGCAAAGTCCCGCACAACTTTAAGGCTGTCAGGTTTTGGGTTACGAATGGTAAGAAATGGAAACAGTGTTGTCTCTACCCTTGATCGAGCATTTGAATCTCGGATCTCTAAGATTATTGCGGGCACGGTGTAAAGCTGATCGGATTTGGCGAGTAGTGTGGACACACTTGGATCGTTCTTCAGGATTGGTCCCGCGTCTAGAACTATTGAATGTACAGGCTTGTGTGAAGTCATTCTCCGAGATCTTATGTTCTGATTGGCTAGTTGGGTCGGCTGCTACTGTGGTTCGTGTGTATGAAAGCGTCGACGGGTTATTGGATCACGCTGGCATTGACGCACGGAGAGACATTAGATGGTTTAAGATAGAATTTATGACATACAATGACGATGTGATAGTGAAGATTTTTTTTATATATGAGAAAGTTTTCGCTAGCGGGACTAATTTCGGGTCGTGCCAAGACCATGCCTTCTTTCAACGACGTCGGATTTTGATGCAACGACGACTAATTGCTCCTTCCCAAGTCTCTCCAAGCAAGCCTACCCCCTTTCTGACTGACCCTGACCACCCAAGCTTCCAGTGACGGCGTTCTTTTGACCCGCGCAGGGTCTTTCCCGGCTATCTTCTCTTGAAGAAAAATCATCCACCACGGGTGACATCTTGAATGTGGCCTTGTTTCTTATTCATGAAGCTAGCAATGGAGCTAGTGGTCATGGATTTGTTGGAGCGCCTTCGTCCACGATGGCAGACGCAGGGGCAAGGCGTGTCCTTGCTGCATGAGGCTCTGTTTGCCTTACTTCATAGTTCGCACGGTTCGCATCGCTTGGCGATCACTCTGTAGGCTTGAAGCCAGGCTCTTACCTCGGGAATCGCTCTTCGTGCCATTTATCCAGGACACATACCTGCCGAAAGCTTGCCTTACCCCAGGTATACATTGTACTTTTCATGGTCAAGACCTGCGCAGACGAGGTCTGCCTTATTACCAACTCCGGACGACCAACCAGACTGGAACGACAGCACGTCAATGCTGCAAGCCGGGACTGATCATGTTCGAAGAGCTGCACTCCTGTGTTATGTTACCAATACCCGTATGCATTCATTACGCTGTCCAGCCAAACCGCCAGTGTCGTCGTTGGGTACACAAGGACTTTACAAGACGGTCGCCATGGACATCGGTATCCTTTGGGTCGACTTTTTCTCCCCTTAGCTAAACGTGATCTGTCGTCTTTAAAAAGATAGGTCCTGTTTTCGCAGAGGTACCTTTAATGTGGTCAAAAGAACCCAATTCCGACGGACATAACCTCTTTCTAGATTGTGGTGTACCTTTTTCCCTTGTACCATCTCTTGAACGTGCCACGTGTCAATCGGCATTGCTGTTCCAATGGAAGACAATTCGTTCCCAGTTTTCAACAGGCGTCTGCCATGATACCGGTTTGCTACATGGCTGATTCATGATGAGGAGTGTCTTGCTGGAGACCGCCATCTTGTGGTTCCGAAGCTCTCTCGGTCTAGTGGGGTACTAAGCATCTATCAAGTAGGGATGACTATGTCCGTGCTGTGCAGAACAATCAGCAAATTCATACTGCAGGTGGACGCTTTAGGAAGGGTATTACCTTATGCGTCTGATGTTTTCGTCATGGTCGTCAGTCAGGTCCAACCTCCTCTTTGCCCCTCGGGATCACACGATAGCATCTCTTCGAACATCAGTATGAAGGATTGGAGATACGGTAAATCGCGCGGAGTCATCAGCCAATGCGTGGGCCAAACCAGCTTTGTCTCGAGACTTCCCATGCCGATAGCCCTCGACTCAGATCACGAAGCTTCTCTTGCTCACCGGCCAGTCGCGGAAGCATCTATTCTTTTGTTGCACCTGATGTCCCGACAAGACATTGTTGCATTCTGGTGTGGTGGCGAAGGTATATGATAGGTCACGCATATTTTGCGCAACGGACAAGGCAGTCGCGCTATCGTCAGCAGGCGAAATCAGGCAAAGAAGAGCCTCTAGCTTTAGCCTCATCGATTTCTATATGAACGAGCGTGTCCCAGAGCCTGATGGAGTAGCTACGGTCGTCGTGAGATTTAGCGCGGAACCCTTTTCGCTTCGGATTCTGGTGCACGATGCCACTTGTAGGCTGGCTCCAAATACCTTATCAAAGCCCAGTAAAACGTCATACCTGACTCCTACGCATGGCACCGATCGGCCTCTTCTCCCCAGTTGGTCGTCTCACCAGCGATTAAGCTCGCCTATGCTGCGATGGCTCGCCTTCGCCAATTTGGCCACTACCCAGCCATGCTCAAATGAAACTTCGGTCTCCAAATACTCAACGAGCTCAAAAATATATTCCGGACTTCACAAACGTCTTGCTCCATCCATGGGCAGTCTTTCACTACACGGAACTACGAACAACGTGCCTGTGGCACACCACCCTACCAACGCCTAATGCAACGCATCAGGTCATGGGGTTATTCCAAACTCAATCCTCTGGCTAAATTAGGAACTAAGGGTAGCTCCAGCTCTGGCCGAGGGTAACCATGCTTTCAGCTCACAAAAGCATACATCCCAACGGGCGGCGATCGTCCCAGTGACCCGCACCCTGCGCTGACAGGATGTGAATCCAGCCACACACTTGCTCTCAGGGTCCGATCATCCTGATTTTGACGACACCCAATGCTGAATACTTACACAAGCGCTTGATCTTGGGCGAATCATGAATCTATGCGTGGCTGGGCCCCAAGCTTGTACTGAACGACGCAAGCGTTCAGCAATGGTCTGCAGCGGGATGAACGCGAGTGGACGAAATGTGACAAACTGCAAAGCCAGTGTCTGTTAGCCCCACAACACCAATTCTGCAGAAAGAGGGTGGGATTTGAGCAGAGCCTCACAATCGGCAATCCTTTCTATAAGTGGGCCCATCACGATGATGTGGAGGGGATATCGTGCGCGAGATACAGACAACATTAGCCTGGGATTCCCGAAACCATCAGTGATTGGTCAACGTGGCTCACGAGATTCAGCTCAGATCCACCAATAGGTTCATCGCGATGTACCCAAATGCAACGAGTCCCCCTCGGGGCGGTGGTAATATAGGCAGGGGCCGTGGTGCACCCAGCGGACCACCTAGGGTCAGCTCGAAGTAACCGTTTGGCCAATTGTGCTGATTTGGCTCAGGCACCTCAACCGCCGAGCAATAACAGCTGCTTCCCTGAACATCTTAGTTTCCTTGTCCGAATCGAGAACTTGCGTCCAGACTACAGCAAGCAATCAATTCGACATTCAACCGGCTGCTGGGTACCGCCCACTAACCCGGAGGCTTATGAACTGGTCGGACCAAGTGTGTTACTCCGTTGGCAGGGTGGCAGGATGGGTTCAGTTCCGAGTGATGTCCGCATTCAAGACGCCCGACTCTATAGTGCAGCAACGATGTTTACGCAGGAACCGGACACGCACCACTTACTCGCTGTGGGTTTCGATGCGAGGACTGCGAGAGTCCATAGAGAAAATGGCTGGCGTCCTATCACATTCAATCACGAACCCGCCCCTGATTTCGTTAATGGCCAGTTCTACTCCTTTCTTTCAACCGCTGGCGGTGAAGCCCGTATAGCTGCTCCTGGCTCACCTTCCTGGATGCCACAGCTATTGCCTAGGCATTATAATTACCGAACAGCAGCTGATGCCCAGAATATACCGACTCACGCCGGCCTGATTGGAGATCTACCTTTGCTCTTCGCTTTGGCAGTCTTTTCGGCGCCGTCGAATTCTGCCGGCTTTCGTACTGCACTGGCGTCTATCCGGCCCGGTGGTTGGCACCACCATCAGTTCGAGAATAGTGAGGGCCGTGAGATTGAACTCTTCCACAGCACGCAGGTAGATTGCTGACACTTTTTAGTTGAAGGTGAAAGAGGGGTTGTCGTTACCATATACCTGGACCCGCTGAATCCTCATACTTCAACCCCAGAACAACTTCGCAATCTGGAAGAGGGTGTCTTCGGCCCATTCTATGGGCGCGCTCCAGCCTGAGGTGTCGGAGGGTCAGCATCGAGCTTGTAGGCTCCCAACCATTTCTGCTCTGCTATCCTTCCTTTCTCCTTGTTGCCATTGTTATGAGATTATACCCTTTCAGGTGTTCGCAAATGTGGCTACTTCGTCGGCACAAAGCAGCGCTTAGGCGACGATGTCTTTTCATGCTTATGGTTCGTCTATGCTCTTTCGTGTCTTAATGGACCTTCGACGTTCTTGAATTTAGGATTGTACTACGTTGGCGGCATTACATTCTTGATTACGCCCGAAGAGATTTGATTCATACGAGACTTGCAAGGAAAAATGTGCAAGCCGAGTGGTATCTTGGTTATCAGCTATCTATCGATGCTTTAAGCGTCTAAGTTTAAATATTGTCGCTGTGAATGTGCAGGCTCGCCATCAAGATAACCTCAGCCAGCCAAAACCTCAACTCCCTCGCGCCACTCATGCAATGATTACGTCTTATTGCACATCCGGCAGCCGCACTGCGATATCCCCAGACTGGGTGATATACCGAACCCAAGGCAATGAGGGATACTGCAACTAAAAGGGCATTAGCCTCGGGCTCAGCGTCTAATGAAACAGACTTGAGATCGAAAATGGACTAGAATCTGCGACCCATCGGCACCGGACCGTCGCCATAAGCGGTCCCAGATTGGTGGCGCATGGAAAAAACGCCAAAGCGAAGGGAAAAGGATCCAGATCTCGATAGCCCGCGCCGCAGAGCCGCATGACATAAGCCTTCGCTGCACGAAATATGCAGACCCATGACGAACGCAAGCGAGAGATTATCAAGAACGCCGAACTGGGGGTTTGAAAGTGAGACAGAATGAGACCGACAGCACGTACCTTTGGTTCTATAATCTTCAAGTACCGAACCTGGATCCCGGATGTTGTGAAATAGGGTATCTCGAACTTGACACTGATTGGTCTCTTCCCCTTCCCTCCCTGTCCAGCGCCTCCCATACTTCCCCCAAATCCGCCCGTCATACCGCCTCCGTGTTCGTCATCTCCTTTTACAGACGGGAGGCCTAATTCTGCGCGCATCAGAAACTCTTTACCCCCACCGAACTGCTTGATCTTCCATATTATGGCGCTTTTTTCTGGCGCATAGTGCACGCTGCCTATGTTTGTGCGAAAACGGGGAGAGTCGGCGTCTTCGGGGACGGGGACGAGGATTTCCACGTTGTTGGCTGTCGATCGTCTCTTGAACTGGGCGCGCGCCTGCGAATCACAGTGCATTAGTGTATGCCCTAGTGATAGTGATTGACGAGGATGTGATTAGCTCCTGGGCAGCACTGACCTTCAGCGTGTATTCGATCCTCGACCCCGAATGGGACCTGACATCACTCTCTACCCATATCAAGGGCTTCACTTGCGTATTCAAGCGATAACTCATGAGCTCAAACTCCCCATCCGGCGGTATAAAGCTAATCGTCCTATCATTTTCAAACCTCGACAGCCTGACGCACTGATGGAATTTGACATCCTCCATCTCAATAGCCTTCCCGCGCGTCGCTCTTCCAGTCGTCTCAAACATGACCTTATCGTTCAACCCGAGCCGTAGTTCGGGCATTCCTGAGAGGTAGCATTTCAATTTCACTGCGCCTAAGATCTCGGAGCGCAGGACGTTGCCGGTGGAGGAGACGAGGAGGTTGAGGGATTCGATCACGTCAAGGAAGACTTCGTTTTTGCGGTAGCGAATTCCTTCGCTGCGCCAGGAGACGGCGTTTGTGACGGCTATTGGAGGGCGGGCTTGGATTTCGAGTTTGTGGGATTCCTGCGTTATGTATCTGCACCAATAACAGCCATTCAGCCACCGTCGTCTCTTCACACAGAGGAGCACGAGGGACAAGGAAGTTGGGGAAGCCATACTCTTGTAATATCTTAGTCTCTGTAGTCTGCGGATATCCAAAATCCATCATTTCATCCAACAACTCGTATATAACGACGAAATTATCCCGTATCGATTCTTCTTCCAGCTCTTTGAAGTACTCGGTGAACACTTCGACGATTTTGTGTAGGAAGAGGAGGATTTCGGCGGCGTTGGTGTTGCGTTTCGTGAGGGCGAGGAGATATAGATTGTTGTGGCGGATGTAGAGGTACTGCGCGTAGGTAGCATCAGTGTACCGCCATGTAGCAATAGTAAAATTTGTAGTACATTTATGCCTTCGTCTGAGAAACATGGTGGGACGGCCGAGCTTTCTTCTTCGGCTTCTGAAAGGAGAATGGGGAATTTTTCAACGGCAGACATAGGGATATCTCCCCTATAATTTCGGGCGAGAAGAGTCTGGAGAGCCTGTCAGCTTGAGCTCGAGAGATAGTATGCAATGTACTTGCCTTGCCCTTTAGGTCGAGAAAAAATACGGCTGAGGCCATTGCTGCGGAATTTGAGGTGCCAAGGAGCAAACGCTGTTAGTCAATGAATATCAGGGAGCGTCTCATGTCTCATTAGTCGTCAACGGCGTCAACAACGAGCTGTGATGTGAAAGTAGGCAGCTCCAGTGAATATCAATTTGATGCCAAGATGCCAAGCACTTCTCCCAAAGCGGCTAGCCTCAGAATGCCCGTCTATCAAAAATTCCGCTTTGCAGAATCAGAATTTTTGCAACAACGCGCCCATTAGACAGTGCTGTTCAACAGATCTGCGACTGACCTGGCTTCCTGTCAGACTCGACTGTGTGATATACCTATTGCTGAATGTTGCGATTTCGAGGCGCGGAGAGGGATATATCAAGGGTTCCATTAAGAACTGGCCGAGTACTTTGTACTATTGCTCGGGCGGTGTCAGAAGGACCGTACAGATTGATTTCCTGTGGGCTTGATAATTAACTGTCTGGGGGTCATCTTCTATCAGCTTTTTCCGCAGCGGGTTGTTCTGCATTTAATGAAAGTAAAGATGGCGTGCCAATGCCAACAGAGAATTTGGGCCTTGGGCCGGATTATCTAGTTTACATCTATACAATGGATTTGAGTGGCCCCTCGCTATGCAACAAGATCCCCGCTTCTGCCACTTGAATGTTCTCAATTGAGTCCCAGCCGCTCTAATATCCTCTCTTTTGTGACGTTGTTCGCAGCGTCTCCACCCTTCTGCAGTGCAACAGCCCCCACAATCGCGTAGAGCGCCTGTGAAATGACAATAGGCAAGCCGGATCCTTGGAGGTTAGTCATCTGATGAACAACTCGTTAGCCACATCCAAGGCTGTGCCTAAAGCCAAGAACTTACCCTTTTCGGTTTCCAGCGTGCAACGCTGTCCAATCCATATGTCTGCGCCAGCTGCGCCATTCTCTTTTTCTCTATTAGCAGGGTCTTTGTGTGCTCAGAAAGACCATTCACGCCATCTAACGCAGGGTGTCTAAAGGGTTCTCGTCCGTATTGGTCTATGGCCGGAGGCCGATCGGTGGTGGAGGAGTTGTGAATTAGGGCCAGCGATGTTTGTAGTTCAACTATTCTCCTGCCTATCCATCTTCAACGTCAGCAATTCTCCGCCCAAAAAGATGTAGACCCTCGTTCGCCTTACCTAGATATGCGAGCCGGTCATTATACCCTCTCCTCCCATGATCAAAGCTTTTATGAGTAACAGCCAACCACTTCACCTCCTCCGTCAACATAGTATCCCCACCTCTTCCCAGTACTCTATTGTAGACCTTGTCCAATTTTTCTGGATCCGCATTGACTTCGAAATCATTGTTGAGAACAGGGGGCTTCGAGCGGACAGGTGCCATCATGCGTGGAGGTGTAGACGCCCACCGCGGGCCATCTCGAAGCTCGCGGCCTCGATTGCTGTACTGTTTTGACTCCTCCTGGGTACTGCGAGAGGTGCTCAGCGTTCTCGCCGATGTAGAGGTCGATATTCGATATGGAAGTAAGTAGACGCATCTGCATGTAGCTTGTTGTCCCCGTGGTTTCGCAAGTCCAGTCAAGCTTGATATTGCCAGTGACTTCGACATTGAAGCCACTCGAGGTCTCGAACAGCGATACTGGGATTTGTGGGTGTATTTGGATATTGTAGGATGGAGATACCTGGTACTTGCGGCGAAAATCCGTGCTAGCTCAACTCCGCCGTTCACGACGCGTTGCGCTTCTTCAAGTCTTTCTTTCAGATCTGTGAGGTTGCTCCTATTGCTCTGAATATAGACATGAGCTTTTGGATATGAAGCATGGCTCTGGACAGTAATTTGACGCTCGAAGAGTGCCTTGCTAAGGCTCTCCCGGAGGCCTGTCGCTTCAATGTTCATCATCTCTCCACACCCCCAACTTCCGGCCCCGCCATCTTCGCTGCACTACCCGGTGAACAACCAGAGCAGACCTATTGCGAGAGCCACTTCTTGAGTGTCTCGATTGATCGTGAGGGACGTCAATTGCAAGTCTTCGCCATTGAGGTCCTTGTCTACACTACTGAATTTCTCACTACACTCTTCGTTTCAAAGGCGGACTCTACAGGATACCTCTATCTCCTCAACTTGTCACAAGGGACGCCTTCACCATTAAGAGTTATATCTACAACATTCCTTCGGTACCTCATCGAACGACGGAAACGGTCAGACAGAAGACTCGTTCTCTCGCTATTTGCTAGAGCTCAGAACCAGTACCTCTTTCCTGGAAGCGTGGAGAACACCCACAAGCACGTGCTAGATGATAGAGGCCTTATAAAGTGGTGGTGTAAGGTCGCGGACCCACTACTAGGAGAACATAAGAATGACAGCAAAGTCCTGGCTCAGAAACGAAATGGCGAAGCAGGAGAACAAAACAAGATTGTATCGAGTGGCTTTCTGAAGGTGCCCGGGTGCGATACATACGAGACGCAAAGCTTCCTACCTAGAGGAGAACGTGATCGATCTAGTAATGAGCAACGGTGGCGCACATCAGACCCTCTGCGTGACCTGGGCAAGTCAGCCGAACTTCCAGAGAGATGCTTGATACCTCGATTCCCGGATGATCCCAAAGCTCGCTTTTCCGACACCCTAGATGATGAGGTCCCCGATGACGATCTTCTACCCTCATTTTCACAGATGTCCGAGAGCCCATCAAAAGCGAAGAACGCGGGTCGATGGAGGAGCGTGAGAAGCTTGGAACAATTTTGGGATATGATGCAATTCAGGCAAGAATGCTCATCGGGCCGTCTTGTTGGCTTTTTATGGGCTACCTTCCAGCAGGCCAGCCTTTGTGGCGAGATAAAAGCCATTGAAGTCAAAGAACGCTCTCAAAACCCTACCCAAAAAGCTCTGCCTACACCCGACGTATCTGCACCCGACGTATCTCAATATCAAGAGGATGTCCAACGTCCTCAAATTTCGTTACGGTCAAGCCCACCTCCTTCAATACCCACTAAAACGCCGCCAGTATCTCCCTCAAAGCCGTCCCCAGCACCCACACATGTCAAAGCAGAACAGGCCGCTATAGGAGCCCAGCCAGAAGAGACCAAATGGTACTACTGGCCTACTTCTATTCGGGGTGAAATAGTGTTACGGCAAAAGGACTACAAGCGTGTCGGTGATCTGCTTCTGCGCCTGGATTATGCGGACGAAGAGGTCGCTTTGAATAGCACTAGGAAGTGGATCAATGACGTTGCTGAGAGAGCTAAAGTGTCAAGCTGGGGTCGCCTTGTCTTGGGGACGAGACCTGCCGAAGCCAAAATTGCTGTCAGTGGATCTGCAAAGGCTACTATACTGAATGCTGGCTTGATAAGGAGGAAGAAGCGGTCAGCCGAGGGTTCAGATGGGCCGGCTATTGAGACTGATCAAGAAAATCAAGGATCTGGAATCAATACTCTCTCAGCAGGGCTAGTCAGGAAGAAGGCCAAAGTTGCTAGCCATCTTGGACGCACCACCAAAGAGAAGACACAGCGCAATGGCAATGTGGAGCTAGGCTGAGGACTTTATGCCGTCAGTGAGTGAAACTCTGAATCGACTGGAAATGACCCGCAGACTATAAGGGCTCCTCATAAGTGGCAAAGCTGTCGCTTCATCCAACAGATTCCTGGGCTTTTGGTGCTCTAAATGCCACGACAAGTACTGCTCTGTGCTCTCGAGGCCTTGGCATCCGGCCATTCCTTACTACAGCAGTACATCAACACATGGCTTTTGTAACAGTATGCCATTGGACCGACTACCATTCCCTGCTCAAGATGCATTGGAATAAACTGGAACGCAACTTAACGGAAATTAGAGTTTTCCCCATGAACTTGGTCGAGCGTCACACTAGCAACTTTCTCCGTGGACGGCGCTTCTAAACAGCGCCAGGGGTCCTCTGAATCTGCATTCGACTGCACCGAGGCGCTCAAAACGGAGCTCCTACAGTGTGTACGGGATTACTAGACATAAAAAGCCGATCACAGCAACCGGAACGAAAACAACGGCATTCATTACTGCCTAATCGAAACTATCTATCATGGCCCCCTTTGCAAATCATTCCTGCCTTCGCCGCCAATTTTCCATGCCTATATGCTTTTCCATCTTGACCAAAAGCTCCTCCGCCTCCCGAACTTGCCCATTCCTCATCAAAGCCTCCATATGATCATTCATCGCCATCTTCTCTAACCCGAAATCTCGCTCGTCTTGCTCTGGACCCGCGTTGCACTTAATTCGGAAAGAAATGTATGTCATGAATAGGCCTATCTCGTCTGCCGTGAGGTCCAGGTCGTGGATACGTGTGCGGATGCTAGTCATTCTCGCAGTCGACATGGACTCGGATAGGGTTGGGGATGTGGATGGAAATGCCAATATTGAAGGTGTTTCTGGTGGCGAGGGTGGGACCCGTTGTTTCTGTTGTGATATCCAGCTCCGCCCTTCTGTCTCCGAGCTGGCTTCTGTACCTTCCACACTCTCCCCCATCTCCATCCTCTCCAAATAATATTCTGTCCCCCTCTCCCCATCCCCTCCTCCCCACTTCAACATCACACTCATCGGCGCCCGTCCTCTCTCCCCCTCCCCTGCCCTTCTTCCTCGCACCGGCATCATCTCTGGAACCTCCGTCTCCAGCCCACGAGCCCTCTTATCTTCATGATCATCCTTCGCCATCTTCTGCATCTGCCACTCTAGCCGCTTTTGATTCGGATCATTCATCCAAAACCTCCGGTAATGTAGGTAGGTTTTCAATTGAACCAACTCGATGGACGTGAGATGCAGGGTGTGGATGTAGAGACGGAGGGCGAGTACTTTCCCAGATAGTGGTGGGGGTGGGAGCAAGTTGGGTGGGCACTTTGACGATGAGGGTGGGGATGGCGGGTTTGGGGGTGTCGTTGTGATTGAAGGGATGTTTGTCTCTTCAGTGGTGGGTATCTCTTCATGGCGGGAGAGAACACGGATGTCGGATGTCAATTCGGGTGCAAGCTTTGACGATGGGGGGAGGGGTGGCGGGCTTGGGGGCGTCGTTGTGATCGAGGGGATGTTTGTCTCTTCAGGGGTGGTTGTCTCTTCATGGCGGGAGAGGACAGGGATGTTGGATGACACTTTGAGTGGGAACTTTGACGGTCGGTGGCGGGCTTGGGGGCGTCCACGGCGTCCACCGCGTCTTTTTGATTGAGGGACGGTTATGTCGTCAACGATGGTCATCTCTTGATGGCGCGAGAGAATATGGAGGACCGATGACAATGTGAAGGGTGGTTGATACAATTGTGCGCTGGAGCAAAAGAATACAAGAGCTAAATACTGACATGTGTTGGTTGTATTGTCGCTGAGATTTCAGGTAGGTAAAAGGTTTTTTCCATGTTATGGCGCGGGTTTCACCTGGCTTCTGCTCTGATTTTCAGCATGGTTTGGCAAGTGGAAAGAGTGATGAGTTCTTAGCGCTTCGTGCTCGATGCAAAGGGAAAGGACGCAGATAAGGTCCGTTGTTCCTGCTCTTACAAGCGAATTCTGAATATCAACTGTCGCCAAGCAGCAAATTGGATCTTCTCCCCAGTCTCTATCGATCCCACTTCACACCAGTACTATTTTATGGCCTACTCCTCTCCTCCTCCACGTCTTCCTTCCCCCAAAACGCTTCCCCCTCACACCTTCCTCTCCATCCGGCCCCACCTGCATTCCATCTGCTTGTTCCAACATTTCAATTCTTTCGCAATAGACTTATGAACTTCTCCACCAATCTAACCCATGCGCCCTATCACATTCCTGCTCCAAACTATTCTTTCGAAATATGATCTCATAGTGCAGTCTCTCATTGCTTTGAAAGTGAGATCGAGAGCGTTGATTTGGGAGTGGATGAGATTGAGTTTTGGTGGGGGGGGGGGGAGTAGGAGTGGCATTTTTGGGGATGGGTTTGGGGGATGATTGTTTGGGGGTAATGGAATGGCGTTTGTGCGAGAAGGAGGTGGAGATTGAGATATTGGGGGTGAGGAAGGAATTGGAGGGGAGGGGGTGGGGTTTGAAGTGTGCTATTGCGTGATTGTCCATTGATTGTCCATATACTTCTTGCCGCACGTTGGAAGGAATACATCGGGAAGAACGGTGGAGCGTAGTTGGCACTTTTTCAGAGTGGAGACTAGGAGACTCGCTATTTGCCCCGAAGCGTTGGGTGCAGATGACACTTTTGCCAATCGACCAGGATTGTTTTCGCAGGCAGTGCGGCATCTCAGCTCCGTAACGCCTCAAATGGCCGCCGGAAGGTTAGAGTCCACCATGTGGTTGGTGGATGTATGCAAGCAGCCTCCAACAGCTTTGAACCTTTACTGTGATACTAACTTTTCATCCTCCGAAACACCTCCCTTCCACAAACATCATCCACCCCAATCACCACCACTCCTCTCACCCTCCACCTCCACCCTTCCATCTTCCTACCCGCGAACAGTACGATCACTGCAACTCGAACCCGGCCGACCGTGCCTTCCTCTCTCCTTCCCATCTCCCTCATTGGCGCTCGAACGCGATATCTTCTCGTTCTCGCTGATCTCTTTCTCGTTTTCCCTAATTAATGCGTTCTCCTCCATAACTTTGAGAGCGCGACGTAGCCGCCAGAGTTCCGAGTAGCTGAAATCCAGCGCGCGTATCTGGGCGAGGATGTGGCTGGATTTCTTTTCTGAGAGTTCGGTGCTGGGAGTGAGGTGGGATGCCATTTGGGTGGATGGATGAGTTTATGCGCTTAGGTGAGGTTTGGGGGTTTGGAGTTTTGGAGTTTGGAGTTTGGAGATATAGGGATAAAGTCTTGAGTAATTGCTGTGCAAGTTCCCAGTGTTTAAAGGTTTGAAGAAAGTGCTTGTGTAACACACTGGGCTGGTCTTGGCGAAATTGCTGCCAAGCTGTAGTGACTCCGGTGCTTTGAATGCATGATTGATAGCGTGTTTGCAAAGCCTGTGATTGGTTGGATCAATTGATAGATCACAGGTAAGTCCCCCATAGACGCTAATCCATTCTACCGTCTCGACTTATACTTTCAAGGACCTACAGCACATACACCATCTCAACCCACGACTCCACGGCCTGGATGAGTGGAGCGAAATCAAAGCAATCATTGAGCACCATGGTCCGAAGACAGGCTTCTGTGGCAGCCAAGATGATAGTCGAGTAGCTGATAGTGCTGGTCTCTGGTTCGCGTACTTTCCTTGGGTAGATCTTGCCGAGACCGACTATGAAGGTCTGCTTGATCCCGAAGGTAGAAGGTATAGTAAAAGTTGAGACCTCATCCAGCTTCAACCCTGCAGAAGCTGATGTGGTTGCTTCAAGGCGACGCAAGGAGTGATACAAAAGCTCCTGGAACTCGTCGATCGTGATCATCAGGTCCCCAAACATAAGCTCGACGACATTAGTACCATCGGTACCCAATCCTGCGAGAGCTAAGTCCAATTTGAACAGAGAGAGTCCTCGTGGGCTTAGTGTATCCCTTCTTGAGGATCCCGTGTGCTGATTTCAAAGACTCCGCTACTGCCAAGGCCTCCTCAGGTGGAAGGGCCAAGTGGTCAAGACCATGAATGAGGCGCAGAAGCATATGACAGAGTAGCCGAGAAGGGTCAATGAGGAGTCGAAAACCTAGTGCTTGGTTCTCAGCGCCTAGCAGATAGCTGTCGGGGTGCCATTGGAGTTGGAGCAAAGCGCACGCTAGCATCTGCGCGTCACTGCGTCGATGAAATCGCAGCTTGCAGTAGGAATTGAAAGACTTACTCCACAATACTTGAGCTGGCAATTGGCTGATTACCGGACCCATAGAGTTTCGGTAGGCGAGTAAGTCATCTTGGCGTAACGTGTCAAGGCCGCCATGAGTCCACTTGTCAATACGACCTTGCGGGATTGCCAAACCTCCACACATTCGGCGCCGAATGTCTCTGGTATCTTATTGAGACCTTGGTGCAGATCCGACGTCTGGAAGAGTTCGTAAGCTTTGCAGGATCTTGTGAGCGGCTCCTCAGAGATGAGTCCCTCAACAAGTGTTGAGTAGGGTTCATCGTAGCAGTGTTTGGGTCGTGAATGTTGTTCGCGATCAGAATCCGATGATGCAATTGAGGTGGCATCCTCGATCTCATGTCCCCTTGCGATGCGAAAATACTTCGGGGTACTAGAGAGTGGCAAGCACCCTGCTGCTAGCATGAAAAGATCCTTCAGGGGAAGTTCATCTGGCTGAATGTGCTGTAAGTGATGTGCTGGCTGCATCTCGAATCTCAAGATGTCCCGTTCTTGGCTTCGGCGAAAAGATCCAAGCACCCCAAATAAGTCCTCATTTTTTTACTGTAAGCTGACTCGAAACAGAACCCTCACGTAGTCTCTGGCGTTGGCTAAACTCTTCATAGTCTCTGACCTTTGGAAGCTTCACAGAAGAGGAGAATTTTACAGAGCCAAAACTGCCTCCATCCCTTCGTAAGCTGAACCTCCCCACTATGCCAATTGCAAGCATCCACAGAGGGTGGACAGAGAGCGATATTGACATTTGGTGAATTTTCAAGGCATCCCCCTGGGGATAGTCTACCCCGAGCGCCGTAAACGTTGCACCAAGGTCCACTCAAGTAGACGGTGTTTCGAAGGCGCGTATAGCTACACGGTCCCATTGAAACGCAGGATCGCCGAATACAGGCCTATTCTTGAGGACCGGCGCTGGTACCTGCTGTAGTAGGAATATGTCAGGCCAAACATGTACTCGGCGTAAGAAGAACCTGTTGTTATCATCGCCAATGGCGGCCAGAGCTCTCTGAGGGATGCACACCAGATAAGGAAAGGGCCAACAACGCCAAACATTGTAATTGCCGCAATTATCGCTGCAACCCAGGTGCTGACTAAGCTAGCGGTATCTGTGCCAGACACGTTGCACGATACGTACTTGTTTGATCACTGTGAAAGATGTGAAGATGGTGTAGGTGATGTGCGAAGCAGATAGCGTTCTGCTGCATTCGAGTAATGTTTTGGCAGAGCCGCAACTCGAGGCCCCAAAAGAGGCAAAGCACGAGTAATTGTTAACAACAAGGTCGAAAGTCGTTGGCCCAAAACAAGCTTATCGGGTGCGCAGCTGCAGCCAAGCGTAGGTGAAGCCGGCCAGGGGGCGCCAGTATGCTACCTCCAGCGGTGTTTCAGACGGCAGCTCGCCGATCTGTCTCTCATGGAAATGGAATCCATAGTACTGATTCGTGGCTTCGCGATCATCGGAATATCGGTCGACGATTGGCCACCTCTAGCCGCCACCATTACGCTCAACCAATAAAGACGAAGGCGTCCGAAAGACAGACGTCGAAGAAGGCATCTGATGCAAGGTGATCGACCCCGTTGTATTGGCTTGGACCTGGAATTGCCTTTCGTTCTCTATATGTTGCTTCCTACTATTGAGCCTCGATTTTGTCCAAGGGACTAGATTGAAGTATCCCCCACAAATGAAGACACCAGTCCAAAGAGCTAGCTCGCAGCCATAAATGATCATTCCGAGGATATTCAGCTCGGCTTGGAAGACTGCTATTGTAAGCCGAGATCGTGAAGACTGAGTGGGCACATACAAACAGAGATCAAAGAAAAGAGGTCGCCAGCTGCATCGATACCTACGAAAATGAAGCTGATCCCTCGTACCGTACGATGGGTGTAGATATCCCAGTAGTGGCGAAGTACGCCTGCGGAGAGAAAGACCGCTGCTAGAACAGCCATCAGAGTTATTGGCCATAATACATGTCTGTCGATACCGGCCTTCTCAATTGGACTGGTCAGAATCATATTCACCGGAACTCGAGAGCAAAAAGCTGCCTAATTTCTGCACTCACCCACAACGCAAAGATCAGCCCAGCCTCGATCCCACCCATCAAAGTACACATCCCAATCAAAATCAATGCACACTTCCCTACGTTCCATCCCCTCCCATAATGGTAGCATTGGCTCCACGTCAGCAAGCTCAAGAACGTCAGTATCTGCGGCTGTATCCTCAAAGCAATATTGAAGTTCTCAACGATGTTATATACGCCCAATGGTACCCCTGCTGAGGCCCATAGTAGCATCATAGAAGGCTGCAGACCTGTTGTGTGGTGGCGGCGGTAGTTGATGATAATTTGGGGAATCAGCTGTGCATAGTTAGGGGCTGTGAATTGGGACAGGGCTGCATCTGCGCAGTGACCTTACTTGGACGGACCAGCAAATCGCACCAACCGTCCCAAGAACATTTGCTGCAATGGGTACATTCATGACAGGCTTATGGAGCGCTTGTACGGTCCCTGCAGCTGCGAAAGACGCTTCTATCAAAGTCCAAAGTAGTATATACTTCCAAGATATATGAGCTTCGAACGTTTATAACGGTAGATCTCAGAGCTACGAATCGTCGATTTACTATCGAACGTCGGAAAGCGAAATTGCTGCCACTGTCGAGCAAAGACCAAGCTGTGCCGAGGCTGGATTTGAATCGTGAGACTGCGCTAAGATAAGGCTTTTATCTTAGCGCCGGAAGAGCTTGGCAGCAGAAAGTAAACAACAAAAGGGAACCCTTCCATATCTATCTATTGCTAAGATCATTATTAGCACTCCAGTGCATTGCTTTAACGTGGCCGAGGCTTGTCAGACTTAGAACAAATACGATGTCCGAAGCAGCGACACCATCCCCAGCACCCCGGCCAATCCAGCCCTCAAAGTCGCGCATTCCGCCCTCGTCGATCTTTTCAACACCGAGCTTCAGCTCTACTCTTCCTCTTGCGCGACCATTGTCCGCCTCCGGTGCTTTCCGAAAGAGCTCTCTCACCAGAAGAAGTCGCGTTGGCTCTTCAAAGCGCCGTCGGCGTACGCGCTCTGCTGCATCTGTTGAGCACTCAAGTGATGGCAGTTTAGACGAGTTCAGTATGGAGAACTACACCATCGATCTAGCGCAACTAGGGCAGAGAGTTGGCGGCGCCCCGAAAATAGGGTCTGGGCAGGCTGGTCAGAATAGCGGCACGCAACAAAATGAATATCTTCTAGAGAAAGACGATCTGCGGGATGTGAGCTCTGAGGAGGAGGATTTTATGGACGGCTACGAGATCAACTTGGGAGCTCTTGGGGACAAGCCAAGCAGTGTCGTGGTCGAAGACCGAGAGCCGCAGAGAGACGAAGTGGACAGCGAGGATGACGGCCCTAATGATTTTACGGTGAATCTAGAGAAGTGGATCAGAGGTACTGAGAAGTGGAAGAAGGAGCAGGGCAACAGTGCCACAGCTGATGATCACGAGCAAGACGAAGATGCGCCTGATGAGGCTCATGATGTCGAAGTACAGGACGCAGACGCTGAACGCAGTGTCTTCGAGCCCCTCGGAACGTCAACTCCCGCACCATTGAAAAATCAAGCCATCGTTCAAGAAGAGGTCGAAGAGGAAGCAAAAGTACTTGCACCTCCCCTGTCGCGACTTAATACGGAGGCACTGCAAGACAGAGCGGCAGAAGAAGTCTTCGATCGCATCTCCGCCCTACAAATCGAAGTGGAGAGGATGCAGAGTGAAGAAGAGACTCGTCGCTCGACGCATCAAGACTTGGAGGAAGAGAACGGAAAATTGAAGCGAGATCTTGAATCTACTCGACAGCGTCACGAGGCTAGGGATCGTGCCTTGAAAGAGAAATTTGAAGAGCTGCAGCGAGTTCATGCAGATACCAAGTCCTTGCTACAACATGAGAAGAATCAGTTGAAACAAGACTACGAGAGCGCGCTGGAGCGACTACGAGTCTTCGAGAAACAGCCTCCCACAGATCAGAGTAGCGAGTTGGAGCCCTTGAGAAAGATGTATGAGGACGCTGTGCAGGAATTAGAAGTTGCGAAAGCCGAAGCAGAAGCGAACAGGATCGCTACTGACACCAAGACCAAGGCCATTGCGACCGAATTGCAGGCCTCAAAGGAGGAATCACAAGTACTCAGAACCGATATCGGATTAATCCGAGATGCCAACAGCACCGAAATCAACCTCTTAAATACAGAGCTCGAAGCCAGAAAAAACGAAGTTGCGCTCGAGCGAAAAGAGTCCATCCAACGCGCCAACGAGCTAGCAGAAAATGGACAAGAGCATGCCCGTAAATTGGCAGAGCGCGACGAAGAACACTCTCGCAAAATTCAATCTCTACAAGGCGAAAACAGAGCCATCAAGAACGAGCTCGATCACGCGCAAGAGCAGCTCAGGGAAACCCACCGCATTATCGAGACAGTAGAAGATGAGAATGATCGACTGGTGCAGCAGAATGAACGACAGGCTCAAGATCTCAAGGATTTCGAAGCTGTCGTTAAAGGTCATGAAACAAAAGCTCCAGCTCCAGAACCTGTGGTTGAGAAGGTGGATAACAAAGTTGCTCTCGAAGCGCTTTCCCAGCAACATCAAACCGAACTCTCCTCCCTTGAAGCTACCCACGCCAAAGAATTGCAGCTCTTGCGGGCGGCTCTTCAACAAGCAGCCCAAGCAATGCGGAAGTGTGAAGCCAAACTCACAAAAGCCCACGATGACGAGATTGCTGTATTGAATGAAGACATTGCTGCTCTCAAGCGACAGCCTATCAAAGAAACCCAATTCGACTTGGGCATCGAAACCGAACTCCGCTCCGCCATCCGCGTCCTAAACAACCGCATCTCGACCGCCAACGCCTCGCTCGCTTCCGCGCGCGCAGAAGCAGTCGAAGCTCGCAGAAAAGCTGAGGACGCTGTTCGAAATAACGCGATAGTGAACGCTGAGCTGGAAGCGCGCTTTGCGCAGACTGTGGAGGCGAGAGAGAGGGAATGGAGGAGGCGTATTAGACTACTTTTCAAGGAGCGAGAGAGATTGGGGAAGGCGTTGATGTGGGGATGGGGGAGAGAAGACTTTGGGTCTAAAGGAGGTAAGGAGACGGAGCAGGGGTATCGGTACAAGTATGTGAGCAAATAGTCGGTAAGAAACTCAATGAAGTGGTTTGCAAATTGCATAGAACCTCGCCAATGGTCCATATTCATATCTCAATGATTATTCATAGTGCTGTGATCTCTCGACTCATTTTGACAAAAGCACGGTAACAAGACCAGCGAATGGTAGGCCGCCGACTCCGGATTGGGTGGAACTCAAGTACTTGTCAGGCTCTCTCTTTGCTATTTTATATCCTACATTCCTAGGCCGAAATTACGCATTATAATCCAACAATCACATCTTGAACATATCTCCCGACTCAATTTCGCCGCAAAAACCAACACTGACTTCGGACCCTACCAAGTTAGTGTAAAAATCACTCCACCTTCCCCTTCATACCCCTATCCCACAATAAGCCAAGTGCAAATTTCCTATCCAATGGGACTCGGAGGTTGTTCCCGGCTGCGATTGGCGGAAAACGCGACGATCTCTGGCTCAAGTTGTCATTTTTTGCAGATATTGGGATTTGAAAAAGGGGTTTGGATCCGTTATAGGGGTGGGGTTTATTGCAGTGATTTCCGGACAATTGAATTGATGTGGGAGTTGGTGCTGGGGAGCTGGAGCTAGAGGAAATCATCACAGCGATAAGAGTCATTTCCAGCCTTGCCTGAGGTGAGGTTCATGCGGAATTTTCATACCCACGCCTGACTCATAGACACATACTCCGTATGGAGGGTATGTTACCCTTCAACCATACACAAGCTCACTTCATAAGATAATAACGTTCGATATCACCAATGACAATTTACCCTTCGATGTCGCCCCCGTTTCTCACTAAACTTTTCCTACAATATAGATAACATTAGGATTATTTCCCCGCCGTCTCCTGTATTGAATCCCTTTTCTCCTCCTCCTCCTCCCCATCCTCAGCCCCGTCCCCCTAGGAGAAGCCGAAGAAGGCGGCGGCGCCGAGACTGGGCCAGGGACTGAGGGAGAAGTATTTGGTCCAGGCGAGCCAGAACATGCTGATAGAAAAGTTCAGGGCGACGGGGAAGGAGGGGAGGAGCCGGTGTTCTAGGGGTGGTCCTGAGTTTGGGTAGGAGGGGTGCTACTATTTCCAGCGGGAGTCTTGGTGCTTGTGGAAGCGGGCGGTGAGGGGGATAGACCTGGCGTATTTCGGGGTCAGCATTACTTCCTTGAGACGGAAAACTAGGGATGAGATATATCTCGAGAGTAGTCTCGGGGTAAGAACCCACAATTCCACTCCGGAACATGTCTAATGACCCTAGGAAGGGTATCTATTGTGAAAGAAAGCTTTTGAGAAGTGCCTTATAGATGAAAATAGCGATGCCGACGGCGATGACGGCAAAGGAGGTGCCGACGATGCCTCGTGAGAAATTGTCCGTGTTTTGGAACAGGAAGGTGAAGCCTTGGAGGAAGCGGAAGACGACGATGTAGACTATGACTAGACACATACCGAGTAGGATGACGATGTATTCGTGCGTTGACATGATCGCTGCGCGCTGGAGATTGGTCGCGAGACGCGTGAAGAATTTAGGTTGGAGCTCGATCCGGGAGAGGTAGCGACCGTCTCCTGTTGCCTTTCGTAGGTCTTCGGGTTTTTAGCTTAGTAGGTTAGGTGCGAAGGATCCTGGGAGGAAGAGAAAGGTGATGAGGAGTGTTGCTCCGTATAGGGTGAATATTATCCAGTCACGCCATCGCCAGCTGATGCTTGATTGAGCGATCCAGCCACCAACGATGGGAGAAAAAGGAGCTCCTTTACTGCTGTCAACTGAAAAGAAGAAGCAACGGGGTTTCTGAACCATACCGAAGAACGACCCTGCCACGACAAATGGCCATGCCAGGCTCCTGCCATGGGCAGCCGAGATATCAGCCATACTAGCCGCGTGAATGGCAAGTATGATGCTCGCTCCTAGTCCTGCCAGAGAGCGGCAGGCCAATTGCGCTCCTACGTTGGGAGCAAGCGCGGGTCCGAGAATAAAGGCAAGATGAATGCATCGAGAGAAGATATAGATTGGGTTCTCCGCGATGCCATCGCGGCGATGGGACCGGCGAAGAGAGCGCCAGTCGCAATGCCGATCTTTGAGCTCAGGCTCCAGTTTCGTGGATGGGAACGATCCGACAAACCTTCCCAATGAACGGGAATGTAATACATAACCTCGAGAAGCGTCCGTAGGTCTATTGCTAACATCCTTACCATCACCTGGAGCGGCGAAGAATTAATTCTCTTTCAATACTAGCTGGCTGCTGGACAGTACTACTTTATTATACAGGGCTTTGTTATGGAGCCGACGATACTGAATAATAGACTGCATGAAGGAAATGGACACGACGCAAGTAGTAGAAAGGTTAGTGCTTGGAGTATGGCCATCACGAGCTTTTTATATACATTGAATGGATGAACGCAGACCTCTGAAGGATGTAATATGACAACTAACGAGCCGTTTCTCATTTTTTGTTTTGGACGATCCTCAGGCGGATTGTGATATCCGAGTAGCGGCGATTCTTGGGAAGGCTTTAAAGGAATCAGCAGAGACTTTTAAAGCGTCAGAATCACAAAGACATAGTATACTCTTCAAGACTTTCTAGAGGTTGTCCGGAGTTCTTACCAGGTGTAGTCTCTAAGATAGCGAATCTTGTAATCCGAGCCGGCATAGTTAGTACCATATGATTCTGTTCTGCTATTACTAATGTTAAGGAGGATGGAAAAAGATTATAAACACATGGGTCCTCCATACTTATACCTCTGTCAAATCCACAAGTGTCTAATTATGGCTCCCGAAGAACCTTTCTTAGTTCCTACTCTCACCCTTTCTAGTCCCCTCACTATTGCATGTACCCTAACTATGTACTCGCCATGAGTCTCGGCGGCGTGTATCTTCCTCTCCGATTGAGCAATACGGTGTCGTTGCTATCGCTGGATTTAGACAATGTGTAGTTTTGACATTCACTTTTGAGAGTACTAGTAGGGTCACTTCGAGAGGATGGACTCTGACTTATAGAGTCTCGAGACAGTCTATGTCCACCCTACCATCCCGCCATTCCATGCAAATTTGAGCTCAGCCTGCGAATGCAGCAACCCAACCGGCATCTCTAATGCCGCCGCCCTCGGCATGTACGAGTTCTGCTCGACAGCCGACATCGCGACAGCCCAAAAAGTCAGTAAGGCCATCTGTCTGGCATACTCTACCGCTGGTGCCGCGAGCGCATCGGCAGCATCAGCATCAGGAGCTTCAACAGTCAAGCTTCCTCGTCAGAAGGTCACCATTTTCCTGCATGTATCTCACGCCGCCACTAGTCCTCAAGAATCCCCTCTGCAACGGCGCGTAAAGTAAACAATCCTCACACGATATCCAGAACCAAGATAAAAGATCAATGGCTTGGCGAAAGGGTAGAGCATCCCACTTCGGTGATCGATCTTCTTTAAGCACTTGAATGATATTAGACATCCACCACTGTTTCCTCTTGACTTGGAGGACGAGCTCCCAGGCTTCCTGAAAAAAGATCCTCCGATATACTATCATAATGGCAAAACTCAAAGATGGTCAAGAGGTCAAGAGCATTCCCTGCATTGGCACTGACCCTTTGCAGCACCCCTGCTTTCCCTCTGGCGCTCCTGCTGATAGCGTCTGCAGAGACATTCCATGTCGCGTAGACCGTGTACTTATAGTCTGCCCTAGCTTGGATATCTTGAAAATACAATAGCTCCTTTCGACGATCCGTGAACGCCTCACAATACTTTTCATATGTGTAAAGTTGTTGTCTTATTGCAGCACCCGCGTGAGAATGATTGCGAGGGGAATGTGTCTATGAAGGTGTACCATAGGCTGTGCTTGGTCTCTGGATGGTTGATCGTTTTTATTTGCACCACTAGCCTTCAGAAGTAGGTCGGTCGCTTCATCGAAGTCCATCTTGTCTACTGGAGTTGATCCAACGGTAATATGGAATGTGCATTGCGGGTTACGAGTTGTAATAATGATAGTCCCTCTAGCTCCTCTGGGAAAGTAAAGGGAGATGTTAAACGACGGGTCGTCAGCATTAACAAGAATGGGAAGACAATGCTGGTTACTATTAGTAAGCCCCGTCTTGAATGCTTCTGTGTTGCCGCCAACCTGACAAGAACGAGTCAATTCTGAGAAGGCTTGCTCCGCTGTGCCTGTGCTGCTGACATCTACCAATAAAATGCCCCAGAAACTCGACGGAATTAGCAACTATGAGGCCAGGTTCACTCAGATACTCAGAAGTGGACACGCGCTAGCACATATAAGCTAACTTCGGAGAGACATAGAAGATAGAGTGTAAGGCGTCGAAGAAGCATATAAAGCTAATTCAAATACCTTTCTCGATGGTCTTGGGCAAAACTTAGGCACTGATTCCAGACTTGGAAGCGGCGTGGTTGTGATAGGGCTGCAGCTCGGATGCAGCGCGAGGCATGTGATAGTCGGTTATATGGCCAATAAGATGTGGCTGTATTGGAGATCTTCAGCTGCGTTGTTCGGTCGCCGCAATACCTGCTTGGTTCAAAATACAAGTCTGTGAGCTCTGCGTATCGAGTGTAAATTGCAAGGGAGAGTTTTAGGCAACGAGCCTTAACACACTGGTTCCTCACCGTCAAAAGACACACACAAGCCCCTTTTCGGATCCAATCAAGGAACGTGCATTGAAATCTGACCTCAGGTTGAGTAGGTGCCTACAACATCTAGCATTGTAAGATAAATAGTAGACACTAGCCCGACCCGTTGAGGGAGAGCCAGCCATTACTTTCGTCACGTCCTCAAGGCTCCACCATCCCATGCACTCAAATACCAAGCTTCTCACTCGCAATTTTAGCGCCCTCAACCCTCGCCTTAATCTTCTGCATAGCCACATCTCTCGCAAAATCCGGGCTGCCATGCTTCGGCTTGACATCAATACTGAAAGGACTGAATCCACAATCATCTGTTGCGCCCAGTTGGTCTTTGGTAATGTGTTTCGCAGCCTCAACCAGATCACCCGCCACGTCCTCTTTACTCTCCACCTTCGGATCCAAGGGGTTTGTCACACCAATGAACGCCACTTGTTTTACGCCCTCAGCATCTCGTCGAATCGACTGCCCAATTTGTTTGTAGATGGACGTCTTGTCCTTCTCAGACGCAAGCTGGATTAGGAAGTAACCCGCATTCATCGCAAACAGACTCGGCAATAGCGCACTATACGGAACCTCACCACTGTGTACGGAGTCACAGTCGCCGCCAGGACAGGTATGAATACCAATATTCGCACGCTCCGCTGGCGAAAAGCGGGCGAGGACTTTATTGTTGAGGTCGACGAAAGTTTGGAGGAGGTCAGAGCCTGTCCATGGATTCCTGGGGTCTTTCTTTGAAGCCAGTCTTCCCTCAGTAAAATCGATTGAGACCCTCTTCGCGCCCGCTTCAAAGCAGCCGCGGATATCCTTCTCGCATTCATTCACCAGATCCTCCACGAACTGCTCCTTCGGATAGCCTTCCACCGTACCATTGAGAGGGTAGAGTAGATATAGCATACTCGGCGCAATAACCGCGCTCTTCATCCCATGGCCCGTTCCCTTCGAGTACCCCACTGATTTCTCAAAATTCTCATATGCATATGTTTTGTACTTAAGTGGTCCACTCGTAAGCCTGGGCAACTGCCTGTGGTGCCCGTCGTCGAAGATGGCGAAGTACTGCCCATCGGCTGCCAGGTTGCTGGCCAATCCAGCACCACCCAATGTATCAATGATGGGGTATGTGGCGAACGAGGAAGCACGTTGCTCGCCGTCTGTGAGGAGGGTTTCGCCGGTCCGGGACATCTTTTGGACGCAATCTTCGGCGGCTTTGTCTTGGGCAGAGACGAGGTCGGAGAGTTTGATGGTGCCGGCATCGTAGTCTGCGTAGGCTTTTTGAAGGTCTGTGGTGTATTAGAAGACAGAAGTTCGGATAGGCGAAGCGAGCGGAGATTGTGAGAGACATAGAGAATAAGAAGAAAGCGAAGAGGACGAACATTGAGGGCGTGGCAGAGAGCCTACGACTTCGGTTGGGATGGGCATTGTGGAATTTGGGAAGGGGAATTGAACGAAGAGGGACGCTTCACAAGAGAATGGACGATGTAGATTATTCTTTCAATTTTCCACAAAGGTATAGAAGCCTTCCAAGGAATTTGTAGAGACAAGGGACTTGCGTTTCTGGATCGAGGGCATACATGCCACCAAAGCCAAGAAACAAAAGAGCCCAAGGACCCTTCCCCGCAATACACCAAATGTTGATCAGGGTCTCAGGGCCGTAGATCTTTGCGCGAAGCAGTAGATGGGATTGGGCCTTCAGCGTGACGGGGTAGCATAATATAGGTTCCATAGGGCCATCGTCCGCTCCAGCTGTTGTCTAATCATCCTATTGGACGTTCAGAGACCCTGGAATGGTCAACGGTCGGTTCTGAACTAAAGCGCAGAACGTGCTTGGATTCGCAGCATGTGCTGAGTTTGCTGGTTGTGTTTCGCCATCTGTCCTAGACAACGACACCCCTGAAGTCATAGATGAGCCAGAACTCGAATCTTTTGGATAGGTTTGCAGTTGTGAGTGGCACATTCGACGTTCTCAATCCTCTGAGATTGCCAACTTTGGGGTGCGGGAGGACCGACACAGGTCGTGTTCAAAACGCTTACTATCTTCCATCGAGCAGGTACGGGTTCTTTTGGACCTCTGCAGAAGCTGGCGCGTCGAGGCTCCACTGCGCAGTGACTGAATCATATCATAGCTTAGCAGTCTCGATCTTGACCAAACCTCCCTCTTCGATCTTGTAGTCTCTTCCCTTCTTCCAGCGCTCCCAAGCATACAGCATATCTTCTCCTCCGGACCCAGGTGAGAGACCCTCACTACTCCATTGCTTCTGCTTCGGTATGCTCAGAGCGGGCGAGCCGGTCAACCCAACAGCAGGCCTCTGCTCATAGTCTTGTTGCTCAAGCTCACTTTGAGAAAGAACAGGCGTACAGCACGCGTCCTTGCCAGCAAACACGAGTTCCCACTCTTTCCTGGTCTTCTCTAAGAAACGCTGCTCAAATTGGTCTTTGATAGCCGGCCAAGTCGAACGATCATACTGCGTCGACGATAAGTCCTCAGGAAGGCCCAAGTATCTGATCAATTCCGCGAAGAATTGCGGTTCCAATGCTCCAACAGCCATATATCCGCCATCCTTGCACTCATAAACCTCATAAAACGGACTTCCCCCGTCCAGCAGATTTTCGCCCCTCGGCTGATTCCACGTAGGCTTTTTCATCGCATACCGCATGAAGGTCCCCAGATACGCACTTCCGTCCACCATGTTCGCTTCCACCATCTGACCCTTGCCATTGACTGCACGGCCGAATAGTGCGGCTAGGATGCCAAAAACACACATGAGTCCACCACCAGCGAAGTCGGCGAGAATATTTGCAGGTGCATATGGTGGAGAACCCTTTCGGCCGAGTTGGGACAGGATGCCGGATACAGCGAGGTAGTTTATATCATGACCTGCCATTTGTGAATATGGCCCATCACGGCGAAAGCCCGTCAGGCGGGCAATGATGAGACAGGGATTGGCTGCAAGAAGGATCTGAGGATCAAGGCCCAGAGACTCAAGGACACCAGGGCGAAAGGGCTCGATAAGCACATCAGCTTTGGCGAGGAGACTTTTGAGGAGCGCGACGCCCTGCGAGGATTTGAGATCTATAGCTACCGAGGATTTGTGGCGAGTCAGGGAGTCAGAAGTAGGAGGTAGAGGGGCTGAAGTATGGGCTTGGGCATGGGGCCGGTCGATGCGGAGGACTGACGCTCCATAGTCGGCGAGGAGAAGGCCAGCGAAGGGTGCTGGCAGAGAGGGACTATGTATCAGAATACCATCTCTGTAGCTGTTGGGTTAGCATACCTGGAGCTAGGCCAGCTAGCTCAATGACTCGGAGACCGGTCAATGGTGCCGCCATCGGCGAGCGCAACAAGCAAAGTCTGCTATGTGATGCGTTGAGATGAAAAGCTCCACGAAGTCGAGAGGAAATCCATTTGTCGACACGCTCGGCCCACTCGGCCCCACGGGTTTAGCCCTATGGCTTGGCAAATAAACAAGACTGCAAATCTGCCTTCTGCTTTATTGTCATCAAATCTGCAAGGTGGAGACTTCTATGCCAATGAGGCTGCTACGATAGAAAATGTTCGATCAATCAGACATGGCTCCAAAGACTCTGCCACAGACGAATGGGTCAACACCAGTTTCTCCAGTCGACGATTCTCCACAAGCGGAAATTGTTATGGACAAAGCCTACATTTCGATCCATTACATCGTTGATTCCAGAAGGCATCCATCGCTTCTCGTGCCCGAGCGATAGGAACGCCGGGCTCGTTGCTCAACGCGCCCAAACTACAGGAGAATTTCAACGCTTGAAGGCGGTGTTGAATCCACGTTTCACGAATCAAGCTGGTCACAACATGATATTGTACATACCCCAGTCTCGCCGTTGGTCTTCCGAATACCAATTGTACGGTCGCTAACACGACACTCTCCAGCGTAGCCCAGCGTTCCCATTGCAGTCAAATAGAATTCTCTGGCTTCAATATGTACGATAAGATACGATGAAGTCAAAGCGGAGTATATTATATACCCGAAGACTGGCATGGATGAAGACGCCCTCTCGAAGACGGATGCCAATATCAAGAGCATTACAAAATTACCCAGAATCTTCTCATACAGAGATATCAAGAAGGAGCTTCTCATGTGGACGGTAGATGTCCCTGAGACGCAACTTAGGGCGATTCAAAAAGATTTTGTTGATTTGATCGAGGAAAGCGTTGTTGAATTGAAATATTGCTAAAGTACGAGCTGCGATAAGAATTATTCAACCTAGATCAGCCTATTGCGGTTTTATATACTCCATGTTTGAAGGTTTCTGGAATCTACTAATGCAGAAGTTCGCTTGATTGTTCGTTTTTATCCCACAATGCCCACAACACAGTCCTCGCAAGGATGATCTGATCTGAATCTCCGGCTTCTTGACCTCCTCTCTGGCGAAGTAGAGGGGGAAATAGCCCCAGCAAATGCTCGCTGAAGGGTAAATGCCCCACAAGTGCCCTCATATATCGCTCTTCGTCAGCATGATCAGATCTGCATTTCCGAATTCTTACCCTCTTCTCTAGCTAAGGCATAAGATGAAGCCCCCTCGCGCGACGATGACCTGGATCACGCGAGGATAGAGCGGTGCTCACCCTTCTCTCTGTACGGGGTATGGTCGCCACAGGTTCCTATCATCGATAGGAGACAACAGAAATCTGACGGATTTCGACACCATCGAAGAACAGGATAAATTGTCAATGTGTTATATACCTCACCGCCGTCCGCTGACCTCATCTACGATTCCAAAACTTGACCTGTCGAGTGTTATGATTTTTCCACGGATTTAGTCTTCGACTTCTAGCCCGAATTTCATCGAAGCCAAAATAAAACAGGTGAATGGTAAAAGGACAGCGCTTTGAAACGAGGCCATATGCTGCATTGAGCAACAAGCGCCTCTGCTGTGCGCTAATACATAAAACTTAGCTTCGGCCGAGTCGCTTGAAAGTGAGTTGCAAAATCTTCGAGCATGCTCTAGCTGGTCAGTAATCATTAAGTGGTATCAATACTTCTTGCTTCCTTGCTTACGTTTACAATGACAGCACAGATGTCGGTTCCTGGTCGTTCAATTTCTGTATCCCAATGGAATGGAATGTATAGCAGCGACCAACTGATAGGTTTATGTCCTCTGGAAGATCTTAGAATTTGCTGCTCCACGTATCCTGGCACTATGAACTCCCAAACACGAAGGAGCTCCCTATGAAACACAGCCGCAATCCCTTGAGCTCTCGTAATGGTATAGTAACAATGGTGGAGCAAGGTTGTAAGGGCGGAAGTTGGTCTTGCATAGGATGTATGGGTCGAGCCAATGTGTTCATGCCAGGTGTCATACCAGGCAATGCCGTCAAAGTCATTGTCGAAGGAAGGCTCGAAGTTCTTTAGTCCCCTTCGTTGTGCCTTCTGTTTGTTTGATTGTCCTGTTCATCTGATCTTTCGAAAGTGTAAGTAAGGTATTGTGATAATGCCGGAGAACGCAAAGACTTGTATCTCAACGCCTTGGGAAGGACGATTTTGCGCCAGTCCAGCCAATGGCCATGTGGGTTCTTGTTCTACCGCAGTATGCACCCGAGGACCTTTTGACCTGTCGACACAGAATAAGCGTAGAGCGATACTGAGATTAATGCGAGGATCGAGGGCACGAAGGTTGTGAGTGAGCAATAGAGCAATTAAAGCTGCTATGATTGCCGTTTGGCGCTGGTTGAGTGCAAAAGTGAAGCCCAAGGAACGCTCAAAGAATCTAGCTGCCTCTGGGGGCCGGTATATACATGTAGACATGTGGAATCAGGTCATAAAAGATGACTAGCTAAAAAGATGACTAGCTAAAAAGATGACTAGCTAAGTGGACCCTAGGGCCCTATTATGTACTAGATCCTGAAGAAAGAACCGGATAGGCGCATGCCTCAGCGTTGCTTTTAACAATTCGATTTACGAGTAGCATACTCAGACCTGAAAGTAGGAGCACGGTGAGGAACAGGAGGGCAAAAAACACACCGTAAATGAAAGAATGGTGAGATTGTTCTGGGTGGTTGGAAGTGAAGGTTGAAGAGGTCTGGAAGGCCGTTGAGAAGTCCGAAATCTGGTTTATTAGACGCACATCTTGTTCGATTGAAATAGCGGACCGTAAGAATGGGCTACCTTTATCAGAGGTAGCTCTGCCATCCAGAACAACGGAGCGATCTCGTTCTCAATCGAGGTGACTTACGACATGAATGGGCCAAGAGTCAGTACGGACATGCCAAATAGCGCGGTAACAGGGTTATATACCAGACAATTTGACGAAGAGTCAAGCACCAGCGATCAGACTAGGAAACAAGACTGCGCTCAGACACCCAGAAACCGATGCAATGTTCTGGGCAATCTACCAAGAAGGCTCTTTGACCGACCGAGGCCACTATGTAGCCTAGGAACGGTGTCCTGGAGCAAGAGCTGATTGTAACAACAAGGTCCTTGTTGATGTGTAACCCTTGGCAAGATCTCGCTAACCAAAGGGCTTCTAACCGCTCTTATGTAAGAAAGTTATTACTTTTACACACTCAGCGGCAACGATTGTTCCCACTAATCTTTAGTCCATAAATACTAAGGGCCCATCCCCGCAGCTTTCGAATTCGAAAGTGTTTCCTCCGCAGTAAGATCGTCCATGTGTTGTTTAGCCCATGGGCTTCTGAGCCTCAACGCTCGTCCATATCTCTCTAGGATGAACGGAATAGGTATCAAAAGCACGGCTAGAAATGCCAAAATACTACCCGCCCACTGATACCCCTCATTCGTGAACATTTGAGTAGCGAATAACGGGAAGCCACCTCCCGCTGTATTGCGAATGAGGCTGAGGCCTGCGAGGGCCGAAGCACTATAGACCTGAAAAGGGGGTCAGTCTCCGTTCGAAGCGTTCCCGTTGGGTAGCTTACCTTGTAGGAGTCTTCGGTGTACGTATAAGTCATGAGAATCAAGGTATAGAAGGACCAACCCCAGAACGCAGACGCTGTTATGGGAACGATAAAATGTACGCTTTTGTATGTAGTCCATGCGAACCAAAATAGCGAGATAGGGAAGACTTCATACTCGAAATCAGCTACATTGGTGTGCTTACATATTTTCCACTTACCGATAGCAGCTACTTTTCCCATCTGCACTCGTGCTTCCGGCACATTCTTCCCATCCATCGCCGATATTCTACGTTGATAATAACGCTCTTGCAACAGGTTGGTAATTGGTCCAATGCTGATGCCAACGACGATGCCTAGAAAAGAAAGCCCAACACCCTGGACATCGAACCCGTGGCCTTTCGGTCCAAACACCAAAGAGAAGGCTCCGTTGAACAGGAAGCTGAGACCGTACAGATATCCATTGTAGAGCGCGCCGAACACAATGATCGCCTCAGTGAACAAAAATCTGAATGGTCTTGCCAAAGCCACCTTGAAGAGCTCTTTCGGTCCCCGTTGCTTCATAGAATCCGGTACCTCGATCGCGTCGGTACCTCGTTCTTTTCTCTCGTGGGCCGCACGCCGAAGCAGTAAGATACTGTGTCTTGTCTCCTTCAAAGTGGCAGTCATGATCAACCAAAACCCGCCGCAGATCCCGAGCAGTGCCCAGAAGACGTCTCTCCATGGCCTATGCTGGGCTATGAACGAGAAGAGAAAATAGCCGAGCGGACTTCCTACGGTAGCCGCCCATAGGAAAAGACTCATCGGTATGCCAGTCTCGTGCGGCTCGAAGAGGTCGGCTATCGTTCCTCCGAAATTCGCTATAGTCACGGCACAGAACCAGCCAGAGAGAAATCTCAGAACTAGAAAGCCACCCAAAGTTTGTACTAAAGCCGTTCCCAAGACCCACAGCAAGAATATACCATAAGAAACGATATATATGGGTGATCGTCCGTAGTACTCGGAGAGCGGCGCTAAAGTCATCGGCCCCAATGCAAAACCCCACACAGTCATGCTCAGTCCCAAAGTAGCCACTTCAGAAGAGACGCCGAAATCCTTAGAGAATTTGGGAGAGGCAGGCGAAAACCCGGATGCCGCGAAACTGACGGTAAGATCGATACCAGCGATTACCACAACGATGGACCATTTCCTCCACGTAGGCCAGTTTCTTGGATTTTCTGGATCTCTTGGTGGGAAGGTGACGAGCTCAACGTCAACCCCATCTTCGTTCCGAACGATTTGTCTAGGAGCTTCGCCTGGAGCGGCACTGTTGCCTTCCGTTACACTTTCAGGGAATCCCCTGGAAGACATGATGCCTGTAGGAATGACGAAAGAACACGAGGAGAAATGAGCAGGTATATAAGTCTAATGACTTAGCTGCGCACATGTTCTTATCTCGCAGACGCTCGGTGAAGACGTCATCACACAGCACGAGAAAGTTAACAAGGGCGACTCAATTCAGCTAGTATCAGCGTACTTAGGTCATATTTTCCTATACGCAGCTCCTAAATGCAGCCTCCGAAAAATCAGAAATTCCAGAAAATGACGAAAACTTTTCGAAGACGTTCATAGGGCTGAACCCAGCCCTAGTCTTATCACAATTCTGAAGTTGACCAATGAATGATCACTCTTCCGCCCAAACTACCATCATGACCTTTCAGAAGGTGGGACCTCGAACGGAGGGTGCCCCGGGCTTCAATCCAGACGAATATTTCGAGGCTTTGGCGAATGGTCAAAAGACACGTCCCACTGACAACGACTTGAGATCCTCCATCATCTCAACATTCAAACTGCCCGAGAACGACGACTATGTGTACCATGCATCAGCAAGCGTGACCCTCGCACAGGTACAAGCAGCTATCGACCATGGTGGAGGATCTGGTCTACACACTTGGTACATGAATGAAGAGGGGAAGCCGGTAAGGGGCGCCATGCAGTCGTTCAATAGTCCCAAGTGCTTGACGATCTGATACGCAGGCTGCTTCGCTCCCGCCTTAGCTACCTCCACCGCCTCTAAACGACATTAGTGCATACACCTCAATCTTCGCCCCTACTACTGCACCGTCGAAGGTCTTAAATGGCTTTGCGGCGAATGCGAAGAAGGGTTCTATACGAGCGAAGGTTGCTTCGTATCTACAGGCCCAGAGAGTGCTTCCATCAGCAATGGTAGTGCCGAAGTCGAAAAAGCATCTCAATCCATACTATGACTTTTGGTGCTGGTCATGTCAAAACCTCGAATGGGTGGGCCCAGAGGAGGGGACGGCGAATGTCAAAACGAGCCATCACGTCTTGCCGATCTTCATGCACCATTTTGGCTGTGTGGTACCCAGTTCTGAAAGTCTGGAAATTATCAAGCAAAAAGCTGGGAAGAGAGGTGTGATTGAAATCGGCAGTGGGAACGGCTACTGGACATACGTGCTTCGTCGACTTGGTGTCACTGTACATGCGGTCGACAACCTGCAGAGCGAGTATCGGACGCTGTGGATTGGGGACACAATTACCAAAGATGGGAAGAAGTTCCTGAAAGATGAGAAGGGTGCAAAAGACGCTGTGCTGCTGATGGTGTATCCCATCGTTGGTTCTGGGTTCACTGCCAATATGCTTGAGGCCTATAAGGGTGATATAATTTGCGTGGCTGGAACACAAAATGGAAACGGTTATACCGCCTTCAAAGACCGGACCATCGCTGACTACATGTCAGCGGAGAGGAAAGATTTTGAGAAGACGATCCCAATACCCTTGCCGTCGTTTGCAGGGAGAGACGAAGCATTGTTAGTGTTCGAACGCAAAAATGCATGATTTGAACTTCGTAGATGACGAATTCTTGCCATACTAGCCAGGTTCTCTCAGTACGGTTCTTTTTATGCCGCACTGCATTGATATCCGCTCATGATGAAGCAAATTCAAATTGAGAGTGCTGATTGGCTAGATCATGATGAGTAAGCGATTGGCTTGGCGGCTTTCCGACGCGTCGCTCAATGACGCGAAGTCCCCAACCTCTTTCGCATTAACGCAGCATTAAATGTAAAGATTGAATGATGGCTCAACGCTCTGTAGAAGTGGTGTTTGCGAAAAAGCCAATAAACTGCATCTACACTTTACCATCTACCAATGAAGTCGAATCAACCACCCCAGCGCTGATCTTCACCCATGGAGCCGGTGGCACTTTACAGTCGGAGGCAGTTGCGAATTTTGTCGATGGCTTCATCTCATCACCATCGAAATCTTCAATAATCTGCTTTCAAGGCAACATGAATCTCAAGTCCAGAGCTAAGATGTTCACTGCTGTTATAAACTCCGGCAGGGAGCAACCGGAACTTGAGATAACGACTAGCCCCCAATGTCTTGGAGGAAGAAGCATGGGTGCGAGGGCTGCAGTAATGGCTATTACGGAGGAGACTACGCACTTGGTGCTTATTAGCTACCCACTGCATACAGACAAGGAAACTCGTGATCAGATACTTCTGGATCTACCTGAATTCATGAAAGTCATCTTTGTCAGTGGAGAACACGACACCATGTGCGATCTGAAAAGACTCGAGGATGTCCGCAAGAAGATGACATGCAAAACATGGAGAGTGGTTGTCCAGGCAGCGGATCACGGAATGAACATCAAGCCCAAGGCTGCTACACAGGAAATGGGAAAGGCTACCGGCAGGGTTGTTGCAAATTGGCTGGCATCTTCTGATGACAATTTGAGAGAAGGCTGGATCATTTGGGATGCCGAGAACGAAATTACGCAATGGAGCGGATGGTCCTCCAAGCGTCAAGATTTAGCGACACCCAAAAATGAGATGGCTGGATCGCTATCAGAGGAAGCTTCAAAGAGCAAGCTAAAAGCTCGGAGTCAAGCTGAAAAGCCTAAGAGGAAGGCGTCAAGTCGCAAGCGCAACCGAGTAGTGGTCGACGTGAATCCGACCAACGACGACATTAAACTTCCGTCTCGAAAGCGTCGAAAGACCTGATTTTCACTATGATCTCATTGCTACATCCTGGTCGCTCAAATGGGCTATGGGGAATGTTGCTAGGGTAAGCTTTATCATGGGACTTCGATTCGACTTGCAAGATTGTTCATCTTGGCAATACATTCCAACGTGTTTCACTGTTGCGAGTACATCAGCCACTCCATTTCACGAGGTCATTTACTACTTCGCTGCTTATTCAACTTACCCTCTTACTCACCCCGGGGCCCCAAATGTATTGCTGACGAGCATCAAAATACAGAGGACAATCCATCATACGTATGGCAGCATGGTGACTCGACAGACGACCCCGGTCCAGGCGTTCAAGAGGGGTCGAAATATCTTGAAGCATATCGTCAATTGTCAATATTCTTTACTAGTATCTACCGCAACTGGCGTCGCTGGCGCTATATACTTCTTCATCATTGGTCCGAGGAACATCGTGGGAATCACAGGCATTGCAGTGGCCTTTGTCGCGGTCCGTATGCAAATGCCCCAAGTAAATCCTGATATCTAACGGACTCTTAGTCGGCCTTGTCTGCAGTGTATCTCATTCTCCATCAGATACTAGCATGGCGGTATTGTAAGAGTAGCACAGACCTATATCGACGACGCAAAGATGCCTTGAGCTCGGCGTGTATGACGACATCCAGTCTGGTAATCATCGCTTGGCTGACTGCCTCAATTCTGGGATTGATCTCTGCATCAAAGGCACCATTCTGTGACATCAAACAGCCTGGGACGCTGGAGTGGAAAACCATCGTTGGGTGCAAAATTCAGCGCGCAAGTGTTGCCGGATCGTTATTGACCCTGTTAGTCCCGTCAAAATAATTTGGTCGTGGTAGAACTGATCGTCGTAACAGCTTCAATTCATGCATCTTGTTTTATGCGCTCACGCACTCGGATAGGCCATTTGCCGCATCACTCCTGGGCATACACATCAAGAAGCTCAACGTAGAGCAAGAAGTATATCTGTCGTCAGATCTGAGCACTCCCTCGTCGGAGAACTCGTGTGAGAAATCCTTCGCTGTACCGTCCTGCGACCCCAGATACTATTCCACTGTGGACACCCCTACGCCGCCACCTCGAGTACGAAGGTCATGGCTCCCCCCTTTGAAATTCCAAGCTCCTCTGGAGACTGACCACCCGGCGCTCCGATCGCTTCTAGTACCATCCACCGCTGCTTCACAGACTAATCTTCTGCCCTCGCCGACCTATCCTAGTCAAGCGACCAGTTCTTTCACTCACCCTGGTTTCAGCCGCAGCCATACCGCAGTAACCGCAGCCTCCTCTATCTATAGCCGCGAAACCACAGACTCGACCTGCACGGTCCACTCCAGCGCCTTCAATTCCTGCCCAAGTACCTTGGATTCCTACCTTAGTAGCATGAGTTCTCTCAGCTTATGCAGTCATCCTGTTGGTTGTGGTCTTTCTGGCAGTAACAATGTTGCTTCATCCAGACCAAGCATTCCTGCAATACCCGAGGAGTATCGCCACCGAAGCCACAGCTTGCGAGACGGGGGTTCGCCAGTGAGGCCAGGATCAAGGCCTGGCATGCCACCAGCGGGATTTTGGGGGCATATCAGCGCGGAGCAGCAGAGGCAAAGTTCAACGCAACAAAAATGCTCCGCGACTGTGTGGCCCGGCTCGTCCTCGGAGCAGAGGCCAACGTTCGAGCTTGACGGCCCTTCAAGACGGACAACAGCTATGGCGGAGCAACCGAGACACTGTACTCCGGAGCTCAGGCGTACAGAGACCGTTTGGCCAAGCACATCGCCAGAGCACTGGCCAAGCGCGCAGTCTACAGTCCCAGAGAAATGGAGCCCATACCGCAACGGCCCGCTGCTTAGCTCCCCGGACAAAGCCATACTACGAACAAACATCAACAAAGGCAACGTGATGAAAGTCGGCAAGCAGACATCGTTCGAAATGGTGACAGTGGGCAGGAAGCGATCATATGAGCATATGAGGAAGGAGAGCCAAGTCATCCCAGAAGTAGATTATGGCAAGCTTCAGGAGCCCGGGCATAAGAGGAAGGATAGTCGTACTTTGGTCAAGCAAAGACAGCCTTGGGATCCGGTGCCGAGGCACGAGAGGGAGAAATCGAATTTCTAGGGCGGAGGGAGACTTCTTTGTTGGTTTGACTCATCAAGATTCTTTTATGAGACTAAGGAGAGAAACAGGGGCCTAGTGTTGACAAACTTGCATTGAATATTTCATTGGTGACATAGCTGCGACTGCGTTCTCGTCATGTAAGCTCGAAAAAATTCATTGCAAATCTCTTATCCCACCATGAAAGAATCTTACCATAGTATGGCCGTTATTGGCCGCGCAGTCCCCCACCGATGAAACCTAGAAACAAAGGGACTGAGACAAAGGACCTGCTCCGAGACCTCCCAGGCGATAAATAGACCCTGATCTGTTTCGACCTCTTTTTCCCCTTCATACACCTCCATCGAAGACTCACCGTACCAATCGAAAATCGAAAGAAATCAAGCATCATGCCCGCAGGAATGAATCCCGACGCGAATTTCCAACTGCCTGCCCCGGTCGCTGCTCACCCCAGGAAGACCTTGATCAAGAACACTCCTACCAAGAAAGGTACAACGAAGAAAGTCGTACCCAAGAAAAAGGCACCAACTACCCTGGCATCTCAACGCAAACCCCGCGAGCGCAAACAGCCTACCCGCTACGGTTTTTACCCTGACCTCCCTAAGCCGAAGCGAACGATCACCAAGAAGCACTAAGAAGAACGTCGTCGTCGTTAAGGTTGTTGTGACGGTGTATGAAGCTGCGAAGGAAGGATCGAGATGTGCTTGGGTTGAGTAGGCTGGGTTGGGATCATTTAGGGTTTTTTTACCCGCGGTTTTTCTTGGGTCTTAGTCTGCAGTCATGTTTTCTTGTCAATGAAGCAGCTGCTCTTAACGTTGATCCATCCTACTATTTACGTATCTGAAAACCCAATAGGATTGAACCGAATATCCCGCAAGAGATGCAAATGCGCCTGGTATTGTACTGCTTGGCCTGATTGTCGTAGAACTTGTCGGTGTCTTTGGCACGACCGCACATGCTTGCCCCAGCCAACGAAGTTCAACTGCGAGCGCACTCCCTCGGCTTCACACCCCTGGCCCAACGCCTCTTCAGGTAAGATGCCGCTTCCATGCCTTTCCCCAACCATCGATTCCACTCGGGTACAGCCTTGCGACAAAGGTGCTAACTTACCCTTGCCGCCCACCTTGGTTAACTTCCGCTTGCTGTGAACTTTGGCAGTAACAGAGGCTAGCTAGCTCTGATTCACATCTTAAGCTTGTGTCCATCAATCATCCCATCCCCACTATTAAGAGCATACGCCATAGATGTCTATTTGCATGTATTCCGACATGTCGTTGGGTAACATACCCAGTGAACAAGTTTGGCTGATGGAGTTCCCCGGCTCGTTGTGCTCCAATAGAAAACCTTACTGCGTGAAACATTGAAGGGGTTTTGTTTCACCACCACCAGTAGGTGACAAAACTCATGAGCAGTCTAACCTTTTGGGCAATAAGTTCTAGGCTCACCAGGTATGGGACGAAATTGGGCTGGGTGAGGTGCGCAGCCGGATCGCTGCTATGCCCCGGCGATATAGTATACTATGTAGTAATGGGGGCAAAGTAATTAAGTCAATTCAATGGTAGAAAGGCGTTTAAGACCATAAAATCCATGAAATGCTAGCCTGGAACTTATTGCCTAAATAGGTTAGACCGCTCATGAGTTTTGTCACCTACTGGTGCCACCAGCGAAAGCGCCTGACAAAGGTAGCTGAGTAATAGATTGGTATCATACCTCTGTTCTAATTTAGTTTCCATAAGAAATGCTCGGGTTCCCATATATCTCTTACTAGCATATTGCAATCATAGCCGTCACGCGAATAGTTCAAAAACGTGAAGTACCAACCTCTTACTGGCTCACTCTAACCTTCTCCAAAGCCTAAGCTGACAGTTACGAAGGAGCGTAGTGAGCTGGACCCAGTATGTAAAGGAACGATTGTTCGCGAAAACGATAAATGCTTCGGCTTGGGGTCCTTCAGTTATAATATTAGGAGACACCTCTTGGCGAAACGGCCGCTTGCAGCGGTAGAGAAACAAGACGGAGGATGACTCGATAAAAAGAGGTCTGGAAATAATTCAATCGGTGGCAGAATCTTGAATGATCCTCTGATCTAGATTTTATCAGGCTTTTTTATAATCGTAAAGCTGTCTAAACGTTATATCAGCGCGAGCGGACACGAGAAGAGCGAGATTGCTCGCTACTTCGCTCTCGGTAGGCGGCGATGAGGAGCATTCCTTGCTGAGAAGAAGGACCATCCGGTGGCTCGCTTTTCCCTGGATGATCCTGACCATTGTATTCAACTAATTGAGCCTGGGAAGAGAGTAGCCGCGTTGCGCGACATGGCCCGAACCTAGCAATGTTCTACATAGGTTACCTTGACTATTGATACTGATGATTTGGTCAATGTTCTGGCTATCTCCTCCAATGTTTTATAGGCTTCCGAAATGCTATTGTGTGACCCAATCCATACTTCATGTGCTTCTTCGTCTTACGCACTCCGTCACGTTATTGGTAAACGTGGGTAAACCGGGACTAGCCTTACTAGTCTCCCCTAGGGACATAATGTTGCGCGAGATGGACCTTGGAACATGGTCGTTGGGCAATCACGCGTGATTCGATGACAGGTTCGAGAACAATTTCGCATTGATATCGCTACACCTATCACTTACGAAATACAAACAGCCATTGAGTTCTGAACGTCATGGTGATCGAGACCAAATCGTCGTTTAATTCGAAGCTGTGGTATCTGCCTATCAAAAAGGAACATAGGTCGCTGACCTTGACCTGTTCGACCTGTTTCAAAATATCGGCCAAATTGTACACTCAAGTTCCCCATTCCAGTACCTCCCAATTGATTTGCCCCATCGTCCAGTGGTAAAAGTGGATTCTTCAGACTTTGATGGCCTAACGTCAATTGACAATTGGTACGATTATCTCGATCGCCCTACGAACGCCACAATCATTCGGGCGAACAACAATTGGGTCGTGCGGCTTGCTTTCGCTGCAATTCCTTTTCCGGATCGAGAGAAGCTCATCATTGGCCCATAGGAGATATCTGGGCCTGCGCCAAATGTACTATTGAAGATATAGGCTTATCAAACGACAGACGGCCTTTTCTATGCTGATCATGTTTCATGACTCTATAGGAGGATGTGAGTACGCCACGGAATGACAATCATGTCAAGCACACCGGATATGGACTCGAATTAGCAGATTGAAACACCCCCGCACAGTATCTGATTGTGCAAGAATTGTCGGTAATAGAGCGGTCCATAGATTAGGACTTGGAGATGAGAGTCGAAGCACTGGTGGCGTAAGGAGGAGAGGAAAGCGCCTGAGGTCAAGGTTGGGTTCTTCAAGCTTACAAATAAGGAGGAGAATGGTGAACATACTCATAAATAATTATACAGAAGAGCACGACTTGTCAATTACTTGTCAGGAGCTATTGTAGTAACCACCATCTTGTGGAGAATGACATGTCTCATCTGGGTCCATATCCTTTGGTCACTTATACTATTTTGTGTTTCATATAGCACGTTGCTGCAGACTAGTGGAAGTTCAATCAGGCCAGAGGGAAGCCGTTCAAGTCAAGGGCGAAGTCAGAGACCTGAGTTCTTGGACTGGAGGTGTAAAGGAGTAAAGACTTGAACGATGAGCGACTAGCCTGGTTCACAACCATGTACTTAACATCCCTAAGATGCCAACTGACCAACACAGTCGACTCTGCTGCCCCCTACATTCAAATCAATTCTTACACCTGACGTGCCTGAGGTACTGCTTGTTGCCGGTTACCCTACATAACCCTGATTAGTCCCGTCAGGCAGCGCGTTGAGCGAACTAGAAGTTTTACTTCATCTGGGCCTTGACATGATGGCCTTTATCCTTTAAACTTCTGCGTAGAGAGGAATACTATCGATTGTATAGTATTCAAAAATAGAAGAGGCACTGTGGTGATGGATGTATTGAATGTTCGAGCTAGGTTCGCGACAGCGCATCACCAACTTCTACAACAGTCAAAATCAGTCCATAAGCCTGGAAAGTGCAGAATGAGGCGAGAAGATGGTCAGGTTGATGCGGCGCATGATGGAAAGAGAAGGAGGAGACGACAGAGTGTTGACCATTGGAGCTGGTGAAGGAGGCTCGGGAGGGGCCAAATGCCTCGGCTTTGCGCTAGTTCTAGAAAATAGCGCCGACGATCTTCTCCGTTGCACCTTCTCCAAGGGGCAACTCGCCGCCGTCATCCCAATCTTCGAACAATAACTGGACTGCAAATGGCGGAGAGCGCGAACTAACCGCAATTCACATAACCTTTTGAGAAAAGCCGCCTAGCTGATACAGGAATTTCGACGTTTGATTAGATCCAAGAGGCCCATCACGGTTTCACATTCCCCTTGGCCGGTCATGGCCGGCTTCCTCTCCAGGAGTACAACGGAGGGCGCTTCGCCTTCACAGATAATGGCCTTGTCTCGGAGGAGAAGTGGTCAGCAGAGGTGCTATATATCTATCCTAACCCTCCTTGATGGCTTCGAAAAACCTTTTCCCCCAAATTCTCCAAACCCACAACTACTGTGGTTGCGCATGATCGCAATCTAGCGCCCGCTATGTATTTCCACGACGGCGCCGACTATCCCACGAGGGCTAGTATGCTCATCCGCCAACTCATTGACGAGCATGACCCCAAATACGGAGTTGGGTCCATGACATGCTCCATCTATGACACAGCATGGGTTTCCATGATCGCCAAGACCACGGAAGGCCAGACACGATACTTATTTCCATCCAGCTTCGACTATCTCCTGAATGCTCAAGACCATGACGGAGGGTGGGGAGGACGGAGCTTTTCGTCTGAGGTCGACTCCGTGCTGAATAGCTTGGCGGCATTGTTGTCTATCAGCAGGCACATCGCCCGCCCTTACCAGCTACCCGAGGCATCCGAATACCTGAAGCACAAAAAGACTCGTGCTATCTACTTTTTGGAAACGAAGTTCTCCCAATGGGACGTATCATCAACGGCATCACACCCCGGCTTTCAGCCGCTTGTTACCAAAATACTACAGATGCTCGATCATGAGGGCGTGCATTTCGGCTTTCCAGGCAAGGAGCTCTTCTTCCGAACGAAGCAAAACAAGAATGCAAACTACAGCCTCGCTGCTCTCTATGGAGATACAAGGACAGTGGCGACTCACTCCCTAGAAGGACGAATCGGAGAGATTGATTTTGATCGAGTGGGGCAGCACAAAATCTCTGGCTCGATGATGGCTTCGCCAGCTTCTACTGCAGCATACCTGATGAATTGCACCATTTGGGATGACGAAGCGGAATCGTATCTGGCTCATATTGTGTCCCACGACGATGGGAAGTCGTTAGGCGGCGTGCCAAGCAAGTTCCCAACCACCGTCTTCGAGCTCACAGGGCTGATCACAATTTTGCTCGAAAATGGGCTTACGCACAAAGACTTGGGCACGAAGACTCTCGAAAGCGCCGCTGCTATCTTGCAAGACTGTCTGCAGCTGGAGTCTGGTGTAATCGGATTTGCCCCTTGTGTAGAATCGGACGCCGATAACACCGCGAAAGCCATATCTGCTCTTTGTCTCATGGGCCACAGTGTCTCTCCTCAAAGCTTGATCATCCGATACGAGACGAGAGACTACTTCAAGACCTATACACAGGATAGAAATCCAAGCTTCAGAACGAATTGCCATGTCCTCAAGGCTCTTCTTGATCTGCTTCCAGGTAATACGCAACAAATGCCACAGATCAATACGCTTGTTACTTTCCTTTGCAATTGCTGGTGGACTACCAATGGCCGTATTGAAGACCAGACGGTAAGTAGTAGATGTTTCTCGAATTGACCTGCAACTAATCCTGCACCTAGAATCGGTCTCCCAGTTATCCTATTATGCTGATGAGCGAGGCCTTTGTGCGCTTGATCGAGCTATGGGAACGAGGGATTGTTCCTGTGCCAGATGACCCTGTGATGCAGGACAAAGTTGTTGTTTCACTCTTCCAGGCTTTGACAAGGACCCTGCAGACACAGAATTCAGATGGCTCTTGGGGCAGTGGTGGCTGCGAGACAACTGCATATGCCATAATCACGCTTGCCAGGCTATCCTCGCTATCTGCGGCACCCAGAGTAAGGCTGCAAGTCACCCAGGCCGTTGAAAGCGGTCGTAAATTCCTGTCGAAGACCTTTCGATCCTTCTCCGAGCCCGACCATATTTGGACTGGCAAAACGACCTCCGGCTCTAGCCTACTCTATCAGGCGTACGTCCTGGCAGCACTGCAAGCTCCTAGCACAAAACAGCAAACGGGTCCTACGATCGAAAGCCACTTCGAGATCTCAATAGCAAAGCTCACGATCCAAACGAAGTACTATGCTAAGCTGGCATGGTTTAGTAACGTACCCGAATGGCTCATACAAGCATGTCTCGTAGAGAGCCGCCTCTTCTTGCCACAGGTGAGGGATGTGAGACATGCTGTATTTCCAAGCGATAGTCTTGAGGATGACAAGGACTTCGAGTCGATTCCATTCGCCTGGATTACAGCGAGTAACCTTGACAACCGGGCTATTGGCGCCGAATTTCTCTTCCAGATGATGATCTTCACGATTCTTAGCCGCCAATTCGAAGACTACATGCAGAATGTGGTCGGTGTGATCTTCACTGGCTGCCTCTTTGAGGTAGAGGATATGGTCTACAGCATCTTCCAGGAGCTGGAGCTGCACAGCAAGGACCAATGTTTCTGTGATGGCCATGGCAGCGAGAGGTCATCCACAGCGACTACCATCTCGGATGTCCGCTCAGTCCTTTACCGCTTCATTTCGCACATCCTGAATCATTCCTATGTGCTCATGGCCAGCGAACGCGACCAAGCCCAACTCAAGTCGGAGCTACTATCCTTTCTGCTTAGCCGTGTCAGTCAGCTATCCGGTGATAGCTCTAAGGCTACGACTACAGATCAGACAGCTCATCCATATACCTTTGCTTTCCTTGGCTGTATGGTGGGGAACCAAAGCTCGAGCGGCGGTGTTGGTCTCAGACGCGATTTTCTGAACACGCCAGAGCAGCAGTATCTGACCGCAGATCTGTGTCGGCATATGTCCATTATTAACTTCATTTCCAGCAATGTCGAAGAGGCACGGAATGAGCAATCTCAGCCTGCACAAGCCTACTTGCGGACGACAAGCTTCGGCAACAACGAACAGCCGAGTGGTGGACGCGCTCTGAGTAGATCAGTATCGACTGTATCCACAGCATCATCCAGCTACTCTGACGAGAATTTCTCTCCAGTCTCACCAATATCCAGCGTTTCTTCGGCTCCCAGCAACTCACCAACGCAAGGCTTTCTTCCAAAGACGAGCTCTGCGCTGCAGCCTTCGACTTCATCACACCAGCCATCACAGGAGTCCCTACAAATGGCGCGCCTCCTGGACCATGAGCGCCGATGTCTCAAAGTCTGCCTGGAGAGCTTGGGTGAATCTGGCGTCAACCAGCGCACAGCGAACATCCTGAAGCTCTTTGTTGATGTCACGGAGCTATCTGAACAGATCTACAGCGATCCAAATATCGGCAGCAGTTGCCATCCGACGACCGCGAACGAAGTCATTGAGCAGGCCTGCGTACTTCAGCCGCCTCTAGTACCGCTAAAGAAGAGCAGAGGGTCGGTAGCTGCCGCGCGAGCAGCTTTGACCATTCCACCTCTATCGACTAAGCAGACATCTTACAAGGGTCCGCGCGTTCAGCACTTCGCAGAAGCTCGTGAACGATCAATCTCACATGCTCCGTCTCCCAAGACGAAGCCAGCGCCTTCACAGCCATTGAAGGTCCAACGATCCTGCACAAGGCCAGCGTCACCCATACGTGCCCCAGAGCCCCAGCGCTCAGGGACGCGGCCAGCATCACCACAATTAAACCCCAACGTCCAGCCAGCAGTACCACGGCCAGTTTCACCATTACCTACTTCAAATTTACAACATATTGAGCCACCACCCATTTCGTCATGGTCCATCGTACAGGACCAGCGCCTAGTACCGCGACCAACGTCACCGCGGCCATGGTCAACAGCCCAAGGCTTCGCCGAAGAGGATGACCGCACCCTGACCCCGGGCCTAGACGACCGCGCCGCCAGCCCCATCCCAATGGAGCGCGAGTGGAGCTGGAACAAGAAGCCAGTCCTCCCACTCAGACGCTCCTCCCGCTCCTCACGCGCCTCACCTGAGATCTCTCGCATTGAGCAAATCATGAAAGACATCGACGAAGTCAAAATCAAAGACCGCTCACCCAAATCTAGTAATGAGTGGAGGACGGCCTGCGAAAGCAACGCCTTCTGGAACCATCCTCAGATCCAGATCAAGCCCAAGATTGACGCACATCGCCGCCTCAGTAGGGCCGCAAGCGGGGACGCTGACGCTATCAAAATTGCTAAAGCACAGATACAAATGCAACGTCGCGTTGACCACGACGCCCGTCGAAAGCCAGCGGTAGACTTGCCAGCCAGGGCAATGCAAGAGACGACTCCCGCACGCACGAATCTGTCTGCCGAGTCACGGACTAGGGGCGTGGAGGAAGTCGAGAGAGAAGTCAAGAGGAGAGCGACAGCGCCAGAGAACGGAGACGGAGGGTGGGTCAAGGCGCCGCCGCCCAGTATCAATCAGATGCCGATAGAGGTGCAGGCGAGGAAATTGCATAGAGCGAGTAGGTTGGGGGGTCCGAGGTGGAAGGCGCCATTTTAGGCATTGTGGGCTTAGGTGAGGTTTGTGCTTTGGGAGTACGGATGAGTGGGTGGATTACGACGTAATGGGCACATTTCTCAGCGGGTTGTTGTGGAGCTCGTGATCGCTGAGCACGTATATGTTTTCGGGTAAGACACCAATATGAAGTAACCGGTTTTGATTTCAGGGCTCGTTGCTTGCGAAAATCATATGACCACAGGACTTCTACATCATTTACCATTTCTAGTGGAACTCCTTTAATGAAGCCTTAGGGAGTATCATAACGTTTCATTTTCACGCCGGTTGAAAGCTGCCTAAGTCTGTGAGGTCTTTTCGACTAGTGAATGGCGAGGGACGGGGCGCCCACATTGTCTGGGTAGCGATTTTTTCTATCCTCGACCTCTAATTGCCAGCACCTCACTTTTCTCCTAACAAACCTAACGTGCTCGAAAGACTCGATCGTTCGCTGACACCCATATCGGGACACATAAATACGCCTGCCATATCCGCAGCAGGTACATTCATTCCGGCAAACAGGGCAGCTTTCCCCTCCTTCTCTTCCCAGTGCAAGCAGGCTAGGGTATAGGTAGCAACCCAGCGGTCTCTGCCCAGCGACTTCGCCCATGCTTCCTGTTATGGATCGCGGAATTTGGGTGAATATCAAATCCTCTTTGGGATATGAAGCCAACAGAATCGATGAGCAGGGGGGTTCCTATAGTGCGTCATCCCCAGGCCTTCGGTTCCGTATTCAAAATTCGTATGCGGCATCCCATAGAACATCCAAGGGTGGATTTTCTCGCAGAGGGCGCATGCTAAGAGCTCCGGGTAATGCAGCCGCTTTTGCTATCAAATCACTTTCCAATCGAGTTGTGATGACCCATCTAGCACAAGGCATAAGGCGGTCCTTTTCCACGACGGTAGCGCCGAACAGATCCTTGCTGGTTAATTTGAGGCAGACTAATGCGGGTACATTGAGTTGTTCAAGAACGCGATCCAACAATTCACGTGGCAGCCTTTTCATTGGACAACATATATAGGTTGACGGTACTTGGTCGTCAACTTCTCCGAAGCGTCATAGAAGCCGATGCGCAAGAGCTTTTCGCGTGACAAAATGTGCTTGGTCTGTTTCCTAACGGCTTGTCGTCGTCGTTGGCTAGATCGTTAAAAAGGGGCTAATGTTAAGACCTAGGAAGTATTTACCGGTAAATTAGGGGACGTGGGCTAATTTAGATTTGCGGAATTGAAACCCGCTCGTATGGTAGTGACTCCTTCGCGCAAGCCGAGCAAATTTCTCCAGACCCATGATCAGAGCCTTCTTTTCAGTCATCGGTATTGCTGCGAGAGCCAGCCGCGCAACCCAGTTCTTACTCGCTCTGATGACAGCTGTGTTAGGCGGACGATCTGAATACTCAAACGGATTATCGACAGTGGTTATGCCATGGATCGCAGAGTGGTCTTCGTTTTCCTTTGTGTCATGACTACGTTCGGCTTTTAGGTAGCAAAGTGGTCCGTGTATAAGATGAAGTAGGTCAAGGTCTGCGACCCAGGTCCCCTTCTTGAGGTACATCGTGACCCTTGGAAGCGTGCAGTTTTGAAACGCCCAGCCTTACGGGGACTTGGGCCTCGCTTAGCAAGCGAGGCTTGGAAATTGGTTATAGCACGAGAGATACGAACGTCATTGACAGGTGCCAGCTCTCTTTGGCTTGACGATGATGCCGAGAAGGCGCTTATGTCAACTACATGAGTGTCATACAACGAAAATTGGTTCTTGTTGAAGCAATTAGCAGGCTTCAATATTCTTTCTGAGAGCTGAGGTCAGCCAAATCATAGAATACGACTCGCAGTGACTCTTTGTCCGTTGCGAAGCAAAATTGAAATTGTTGGGATAACTTTCAAAGCATAGGAGGATTGTAAGAATCGTACATGGGGTCGGTTGGTTCTCGGTTCTACGTGTTGGCACACACATCCAGAGCTCGTTCTTCGCAACGTTGCGAGACTTTATCTCAGTCTAATAATGTATCTGACGCCATTCCAAACATTTGTAGACAGCACCGCCAATAGTAAGTGCCAAGATGCTTGACGAGGCGAAGACAGTGCTGCGCTGGTGAGGCTAGGAATTGGTCGAAGTTGCGGCATCATTTCCGTCATGAAGTACGAGAAGAAAACGATAGCAGTGCGATAAATGACGCACTTATAATATATTTGTACTTAAATGTATACGCATTGCCAACTTTATGACATAGAGGGGGGCGAAGTGTGGCTCGGTAAGAACAGACTGGTTTGCAATGAGGGCGACTTGTAAAGCAAGGTAAACTCTTTACTATAAAGTCGTAATGGTAAGTAAGATAGATAATTTATGTAGCGAACACTTGGTGATTAGACCTTTGATTGCAGGGTTATAGGGTGGATATCGATTGTGCAATTTTTCTTGGCGCTACTTTGCAAACCATTCTGATATGTGATCTCTGTAATGTGATCTCTGTACCATGTTATTATCTGATCTTTGTGCACTACTACTAACATAATGATTCCTATACCACACCTCTGAACCCTCGTGCTTCAACCAAAGATCCCTACACGCTAATAGGCATTCCCGCTAAACAACATGCAGGTCGTCGTTCAGCTCATGCAAGACAAGCTGACATTTAGTCTCGCGAACCCTTCGCATCCTAGTTACGTTTTGCCATGTTCGTAAACCATGTCTCGCCCTGCATACTGTAGCTCTTCTCACCGCAATCATGCAATCCTGATCATTCGCTAACTAAAACTACACAGCAGATTCATTCTCGAGCAGCGGCAGTACGGACACCAGTTGGTGTGCTGATTTTAGGAAAAGCTTTCTGGGATTCAATTTTGCAGCCGCTGTCTGAATACGAGCTCCTTCTCTACCATTGATGTTGAATGAAGCAATTACTGGGAGGCTTGTGAAGCAGAATTATTGACCCTGCTACTGGAGATTCCCACCAATGCTACCCCACTATCTGCATATTAGCGAGCTGACTCGGATGAGCTCCTTCAGTAATTCACGTCATCTTTTGCCGGCCGTTAGATGGAACGGGGCACAGCAGGACACCTGAACTACCTTAGTAAATCTAGATATCGGTTCGCAGCAGCCATAATCGGATAGAAGGGTCACCCCTGAATCGTCAAACTGCTCAACCGTCCACTCGTAGGGCTGAAGCCCGTAGACCCGCGAAGGAGCCCCCTAGAACATGAACATTCCGAGGGCTAGCGCCCCGGAGCGCGGGTTCTAGGGGGCTCTTTCGCGGGTCTACGGGCTTCAGCCCTACGAGTGGACGGTTGAGCGGTTCAGGCCTTTTGTAAGCTAGCCTCAACAATACCAGACGCATCGGATCCTGCCACAGAAATTCCACATTAGTGATCAGGAATCCCACGTCTGATACCGTTCCAACATATCACAATATACATTTATTGGCCCAGCGTAGCGCTTTCGATAACGCTATAGGGTAGAAAGAGTGTCTTGGAAAGCACAATTCCTTCATCGTAAGACGCTACAAAGTCAGGCCAAACACCACAAAGTGCCGAGCTTATGCACGACCGTTACCAATTCTTCAAGTGACTGCCGCATTCGCAAGATCTAAGATTAGGCCGTGCTTACTAGACCTATAGTAGGGTCAGATCGCAGGCTTCCGTGCTCGATGCAGGTAGTACTTTCACGTACGTGGGATTCTCCACGCTTCATGCCACTTCGACCCTTCAGAACCTGTTGACCATTGTTAGCTTGAGTTGCGAGGGCTACTACCCAAATCCTTACCCTGAGACTTGAAGCAGGCTAAAGCGAAACGTACCGCCGTGCATACACTACCCCGCCCATCAAAACATCTTTTCCTGAACATTCTGAATCATGTTAGCCGCAGAAGTTGCGTCTGTGGACTTGCAATTGAGCCGGGAACCGAAGCGAGGACCTTCCGAAATCTCCGACCTCTCCATCGCAAAGCATTCAGACTCAACACTTTCTGAATGGAAAATCCACCCCCAATTCCCATGTTCAATGCCAGGATGGAAACAGGCAGCCATTGCATTCGTGGCTCTTGTGATGAATGTCATGCACGGAAGATCCGGTGCGTTGCACGCTTGGGCAGCTGTGAAGCCTGTTCCCAGTATGGCCGCAGGTGTTTCTTCAGTCCTCGCTCTACAATGGGACGACCCCGGACACGGACGAGGAATAGTACACATGAATCATCCACCAAGAGACTTGCGGATACGAAGATCTTCGACTGGAGTGCTAATTGGAATCCGTCCTTACCGCCAAGGTCCCAGCAAGGGACAGACAATAGTACTGACGCTTCATTGTATAATCTATGGGGTAATTTCACTGGACAAGATCCCAGCATATCCGGAGCAAATGCTTGGTCACTCGACTGTGCGATAGTTCAAGAGAAGTATCAAAAGATGCCTCATTACCCGAGGCAAGTCATCTCCACATAATGTTGCGGTCATCACTGTCAGTTACTCCGAGTCTAACATTTTGCATGGTTCATGCAGTCCAGAAGATAACAACTTATTCTCCGTCGATGCCGCATCTATCTCACCGTTCTATACACTGGACTCCACTACTCATCCCAAACAATACTTGGACAGCAGCTGCCACCTGCCCTGGAGGAGTACTACTACAGCGCAATTCCAAGAACACATGGCCCAAAGACCACCGACCTCGATTTCTGGTACGGATACGCAAGATCCCAGGGGTGGAAATCGCTTGCTAGACGTCTATGACAGGCTTTGTCACCTCCAATTCGTCTTGCAATGTCAACGTGCTCAACTACCTTCGTTCACCGGGGACTCAGCTACCACCCCGATAGAAAGTGATAAGCTGGAGGCGATTCTGGCATCAGTAGATGAATTATGCCAGATAGCCCGCATTTTCTTGACCAGAGTATTGGAACAAACAGCTCCAGACAACGAACCTAGTCATGGAGACAGGGCACCTATGCTATTGACCAGAAGCATCATTTCAGACGCTCTGCAGTTATATGCCATCATAGTGCAGAACGTGGCTCAGCAAACACGAACGAGTCAACCGCCGCAAAATACTACATTAAGACCAACTCCCAATGATACCGACGACTATGTTTCACCACCAGGACCCCCGGGGTCCGAACATACACAAACCACAACGGAAACGAGAGGGTGGGTGATTGGAGCGTTTTGTGCGGGCCCAAGGATGAGCGAGATCCTTCTACTGTCAGCGCTAGACTTCCACCTATCAGTCTTCGAGCGGTTTTTCGATCACCTAAGTCAACAACCAATAGCACGGGACATGCCATCGGCCCTGAGCGAAGGCAAGACTGAAACAAGCCACTTACGGTCAGAAGTGCAGCGACTTGTCGAGAGGATGAAGGCGGACTGCTAGCCGTACCGGGTAGGCATTTTTTTGAGCGAGCCAGACTCACTTTTCTCCACGTGTGGTCGTTATCGAGGATTATGGGCAGGCTAATATATGCCTGGCTCCCAAGACCCGGAATTGGAAGATTCGACCCAGTTTCTTCGATGCAGAAGTGAAGGGCTGCATATGTAGGTGCCATGGGTTTCATCCAATGCAGTCTTTCCTGGTATTATACGGATACGTACCAAGCCGCGATCTCGCTTGCATTTCGGTGACTTTAGACCACTCATGGCACAGACGCTAATCTGTAGCCAATGACTTCTCTTGACATAACACGTCCACTAAGTATAGTAGGTCAGGAACGCAGGAGCTTCTCCGAAAAATGTGGGTACTGTGGGTACATCACAATGTCTCACTTACCATCTTAGACTTGGCTGCGCCTCGTACTCATAAACTGTGCTGGAATCATTGTGCAGCCTTGAGGAGTCCGTTGACGCCTGGCATCCGTTAGATTCAATTCCTATTGATGTGTTATCGCTTACTATCTGTGCCTGGCGAGCTAGGCATACACTGGATGGTAAATGTAGGGGCCAGGGCTAAGTACTGCCAAGACTAGAATAGTCAGGATCTGAGTCCTACTCACCGCTTTCTCTTCTTCAACTGTATGATAAGACACATCGCACTCGCCCCACCAGGACCTTAGTTGTCGACATTCCTATAATAATAGTCCCGACCCTCTCTCCCTTCCTGCCGCCTTCCTTCGAATCCGCAAACACCTCAATGACATCGGTTGCACAGACCTTCCTGTCCTCGGAGAACGGTTGAGCCGCCCACGATCGGCACTCCAGCTGACAAGAGAAGCGAATCCTACAGACGTGAAACACCAGCGCTCTGGGTTCCCAGAGCTTGCAAAACGAGTGAGGAAAAAAGAACGAACATCCTGGTCGTCATGGCTGGTAAATCATGCCCGCTTGTGTTGTTGTTACGGCTGGATCTGATCTATGTGATACACATGCACGTATTGGGATGATGGGGACCGCTCGTCCCAGGGCAAAGGTAGGGGACCGAGGAGACCACAAATTTGTCATGGGACTGCGATGGCTGCTGTTTTCTCGGGGGAGAAATGCTGCTGACTTGTGAGTCAACGCAAATATGGGAGGAATTCATTGCGCAAAGTGTCTATCAAGAAGGCTGTTTGGCCATGACAACAAAAAACAGCATAGTGATCGCGATTCTTTCGAGCAGTCTTACGCATCAATCATATAGCATCCGACATCACGGCCAGGATGCCTGTGTATATCTTCGTCTAAGATGGCCAGTGAGACCGATGCCGTATGAAGGCTTTGCGCACCATTCTTGACAAAGACATGGAATGGTTTGTTGGGTCAAAAGGCGGGTACCCGTCCATGGAAACCCAATCACCATATTCTCCCCAATCCCATAAGACCTCGAAGTCTTGGGTAAGTATGCGGAGGTATCTCCGCGGGATCTATGCAAAATCAAGGCAATGGCGTTTCATCACTCATACAGGGTGGTATCGAAGCAGCCGCAAATCCTCAAAATCTTAGACACGGAGGATAAATTGCGCTGCGTCAGAGCCATCGACTTCCTTTCTATCACACTCGAATTCTCATGCTGGGAAAGCGTTGCGCTTAGGTTACATTCAATTTGAAAGCAATTAGAATTCTAATTCACTACAGAAAAGCGGACTTTCGATATATTGTGTAGAGTCACGCCACGTAGAATCCATGTGCCACAACGGGAATGTATATGCCATTAGAATGCGCCAACGTGGGGTTTTCACCCGCCACACATCCGAGGTACTTTATGCACGCAGAATGCAGCCCAGGCAGGGGAATTCGAAGCACGTTTTGATGGAAATCCGTGGCGAGCGAGACTCGGGGACCGAACCAAGACCGTGTGCGTGGGGGGGGGCACAATTTTTGCGAAACGACCTCATCACCCCTTCTCGCTTCGCTGTCCAAAGGACATCGCCTGATCACGTGACCGCGCGCCGTACTCCCTTCTTGAGGTATGGGCACCCTGCCGTCATGTACTCTGTTCAACTTATTGCTGTCAGCTTTCTTACTATCCCATACACTAGCAATCCTTGTCCTCTCAAGAGCGTGGCGCGCTAGTAGGAGGACTCCTGCCGGTGTATGGGATGGCGACGAAGATTTTACTGGAGCATGACAGTTGCTGTGTAGGTCTTGGACTCGGGTAGGCTGGTCAATACAAATGTTGCTGATTATCCTGCTCAACTGAAGGAGAGCATTTGGATCTCTAAGAAGATAGATGCCCTTGTGAGTGCTTTAATATTCAGAGTAGCCTGGCTTTTAGCATGTTGAGTGGGAGGGTTGCAGCGAAGGTTGTATTGGGAGTGCGTCCGTTCCGGAGATCGTAGATTCAAACATGAGAAAAGTGTTTTTAATATTGATCTGGTATATTCGGATTGTGTTGACCGTTGTTCTCTAATTTTGTGCATTACGGAACGGCCCCTGATGCGAGTAATTAGCTGACACGGGAATCTAGAAATAAGGCAATCTTCAGTCTGCAAGAAAGGATGGGCCAATGAAAACATTTACAGTATCCCTGACTGCTGAATGCCATACCTGACGGGGTCATCAATATTTCGTATCCAAGCACTCGGGTTGAGATACAAAACCTTTGACACGATGTCTACTTGTGCACCCACTCAGATGGCTTGGAAACGCGAGTTTACTGCACGTTTCCACCATGGCTGCGCGGTCCTCACAAACCTCGATCCTCGACCGTAGCCATTATATATCCCACTTCAAAATCCTCACGGGCGGTACGAGTAAATACGCATTTCTCTCCCTTCACCAGATAAAACGCCGAAGCCGACAGCACAATTCCCCCAAATATAAACAACATTCCAGTTCATCGTATACGGCACGACCGGCGTCGCCGTCGAGCAAAAGCAAAGCACAAAAAACGCCGCCAAGGACACGAACGCAATCACTTTGATTGGCATTCCAGCACGACTCAAGGACCAGCGTGCTAGCGGTAGTGCTTCATGCCGTAGGCGGTTAGAGAACAATACCGCCGATGGAGATGATGTAGGAGGCTAGGAGTGCGGAGATGGCGATGGAGATGATGGCGTTGAGAACGACTGGCGGATCCAAGGTTGATGATGATTATGCCGCAGAGGAAGGAAACAATTACTACGTTAAAAGGGAATGGGGAAGTTTGGAGATACCTGCGTCATGGGTGTGAGTGATTGAGACATTGCGGTGCTTGTTTGAAGTGCCGATAAAGCAGTGCCAATGAGAGGAATACAAACGTACCTTAGAAAGAAAGCCTGAAAATGGCAACCCTCCATCGCGAGCAAAGGACCAGATCTGTCGAGATGCCGCAGCGATCTCGGCAATCACAGCACATAATAAGGTGACAACTATGACCTCAGTCATGATGTTGGCGCCAGCATAGCATATTGGTGATACAGTATTGTAGAATAGCTGGATGAAAGGATACTTGATGGGAATATCAAGTATGGCCGAGGGATCTGTGATCGTGAAGCAGAGCGTGAGAACTCCGATGTATCCCAGGATAACATTGACAATAACACCCCAGAAGATGAACTTCGTAAGGGTGTCTGAAGCGTCCCTGATCTCCTCTGACATATGACAGCGCAACCGAACCCAAGCATGGAACCCAATAGTGTCAGTAGGCCAGTCATAGTTGGCCAACAGTTGGCCATCTACCCTCGTTGTAGAAATCTAAGAGCGATACGTGGCCAGTGTTGCGGCGGTGCTATTGCCAAGTATGGGATGATGAAGGCTGGCAGCCCAAGGATGTAGAAGATTAAGATGACGGCCTCCACGACTGGCAATTGCTTGACCATGGAGGTATTGAAGACGATCGCAGAAATTACCACTGCAATATATAAGAGAGTACCATGCCATGCTCGAGGTAAATAGCTGGAGTCGTTCCAAGTGATGAGCCCCTGGATCTGACGAATGCTCCAGGGTCAGCTTTGCCCATACACCACACGCGGCTGGTAGGCAGCGCTTCTGCGTACTGGGACCCAAATGTAATCTAATACTGCAAAATGAGAACTCTTGACACGGAAAGAACGCACTGTTGTGCCTGCCAGAAAGGACAGCCCCTCGACAGACCCTTGCCAGCCCGTCGCAAGTATCCAGCCTACTTCAATAATCAGCAGTGGACCTACAACAACCTACTTGAACAAATGGGATATATCGCACCTGTAATGTAGCTAAGATACTTCTGGCACCACGCTGGCGGAAATTCGGAAACCCAATGATACTGTCCTCCCGCAGTTGGAGACATCGATACCATTTCCCCTATGCTGAGAAATATAAAGATGCTCGCAATCGCTGTTATTGTATATCCCAAGAAGAGGCCTGCAGTGCCACTATCCGTCAAGCTGAAGAGGAGATTGCTTCCAAGCGACACCGTATTAGTAAAACTTCATTGGACTGATACGGTACGGTAGCTCACGTACGCGAAAAAGATTCTCCAACTAGCGATGAGGACGGTAGAAAAGCCTACCATTGACAGGAGTTAGAAGTTGCGCTAAGCGAACCGTCAGCCCAATATTGATAGAGGAGTCACAGGCTTTGTCGATTTTGGATAGAACAGATCTCTGCGTACGCGCAGAGTTTGTTTCAAAAACTTGTTTCCTTTTCTAGTACCATCATATCATGACGATCCGCATCTGTGCCCATATATTTACCATCTAGTTGACCCTCTTCACTGAGGTCGTCGGTCTTCACCTCAGCGCGCTCTTTCGTCCCTCCGTCAGGCACATGGAACTTTTCGGACCCAATCATATTAATCCAAAGAAGTAGCCGAGTGACAGATTATCACACAATCAGTGACAATGTCCACCGGAGTCATCGAACGAAGACTTTATACCTCACGGCTTCGAGTCATCCTTCTATCTCACCGTCTTTCTCACATCATGCTCGAAAGCCTCATTTTGGCGTTTGAATGCAGCTATCAGTAGCAAACAAACCAAGAGCTGTTATCATTAGACGCCATCAGTCCTACCTGGAACGCAATTATGCAGGCTGCTGTTGCCGTACAATAGCGGGTTTAGATACCCAATAAGAGGTCAACGGCAGTCCCAAAAAGGCAGGTATCAAACCATCTTTATCGAGATCTGAGCACCATTACTCGCAACACGTAGAACAGAGGCATCAGAATGAACCCGTCAAGACTTGCACTGTCAATCAGCGACTGTGCATGGAGGGGGTGCTCCCCGCAAGGACTTGATCCACGGATCCAGCCTGCCACATGGTCTAGTGGTGCTTATTTTATCCAGCCTAGCCCAACTAGTCCAACTAGGCTTATAAATACGAGGATGAGATACCAATGTATCAGAATTACAGATCATAGCTCTCTTGGTGCCCCCTTCTCTTCTCTGGCCCTACCCTCTAAGCCTCAATATACCTCTTACCTGTTCTATAATCTACTGCCGTCCTTGCCAACGCCCACTTTTTCATGTCATACACCTTACCCTCCCCCTTCTGCGTCGTCTTCCTCTGGTAAGCTCCCAATTTCTCCATATAATTCAACGTCTCCACCCCGCCTACTTCACGCATCAATTCCGCCATCTCAGTCTGTCCTTGCGCCAGTGCCCAATCCATGGGCGTGCATGTATGTTGGTCGAGTAGACAGAGGTCAGGATCGGCATCGAGGAGGGAGTCCATGGCTGGCATGTTGTTGCTGATTGCAGCCATGTGGGCGGGGGTATAGCCAAAGTTGTCCTGGATGCATCTCGAAGTCAGTATTGCTTGTTTGACCATGAGTGGCTTATGACACGATTTTCAGGAGCAGCAGAGGGGTAGCATTCCACGTGCCTACTTATAAATCACACGTAGTACGAGTCTGTACAGGGTTAAAATTCCTCCGGAAATATACATACCTGGGCATCGATGTTGGCGCCGTATTTAATCAGCTTACGGACCAAAGTGAAAATGGCTTGTTTGGAGGTATAATCGCGGCTAAAATCGTGTGCTGAGCAAAGTCGGTGGAGGGCGGTTTTACAATGAACGTCTCGGTTGCGGATCATGTATGCGGCCTGAACGTTTCCTTCGATGACATAAGATAGTATTAGTTGAATCGTATCGCTTCTTTGGCTCCGACTGGCCAGTTGAAGGCAATTTTGATGGAATCCGTCCATTGTCGTCAATTTGGCACCCCAGTCAATGAGGAGCTGTGCAGACCGTGCTGATCCTTTCAGTGCTTGGTGGAGAGGGGTTGACCCATTGCTATCCAGCATGTCGATTTTGGCTCCTGTGTAACACCTCTAGGGCCTCATCGTTGTTATACAGGGCTGCGTAGGAAAGTGGAGTACGCCTAGCCTTGTCAAGAACGTCGACGATTGGGCGCTTGCTGATAATGAAGTCTTCTATGAGAGACCCAGGCTGCCACATCACTAAGTAATGAAGTAATGACCGGCCTTCCTTGTCCCTTCCAAATTCTCTCGTAGACTCGTCAGTGAAGAGCCTTATGATTGATCTACACCCAATCTCTGCTGCAAGATGTACTATTAGATGGTAAGCAGTCATCTACTATGTCGATTGGATACCCTACGAACCCGGAGTTCTTCCGAGCTTGTTCTTGAGAAGGTAGCTGGCGCCCGAGTCGACGAGATGCTCAGCAACTTCCCGATTCTGGAGCTGGCAAGTTATGTGCAGTGCTGTCATTCCATCTCTGTCTTGATGATCGAGCCATGACTTAGGCTTGTGGCTAAAGTCTCTTAATGCATAATCCCACGAATTTTCTACAGCCCAATGGAGCATTGTTCGACCCACATGATCACCATCGGGGAGACCATGTATATCAAATTGGTCCTCCAATATATTCGAAACGTCTTCCCAGTCTTGCTGTGCGCAGAGGTGAAGTAAGTGGTGAAAGACGCTATCTTCATCATTGGCGATAGAGCTTGCTGGCATCCTGGTAAGGATACGAGACTGATAGCCATACATTTTGGACATGCTAACGAAAGACCGTCGTCTTCTGATAGGATTTTTGCCTTCCCCAACAGACTCTCTAAGGCGTTCGCCGTGGTCTTTCAACAAATTCAGCAGTCTCAAAACTTTCGACTTACGGCCATTGAACGCAGATCTTGTGAGATAATTGAAGCCGTCCATGCCAAGAGCGAAGATCTGGGAGACGTCGTAATGAATGAGTTCTGTCTCGACGGCTTTCCAATCCCATAAGCTTGCCATAGATAGTAAATCCGTGTTCTTAACCCGATAATCAATTCTGACAGACGGATTCTTCAGCATCTTTAGGACGATGTCCTCGTGTTCCGGTCGATTGAAAGCCTTGATGAACGGGGTGCTACCACCATCGTCTTCGGCGTTGAGGTCAATGTCTTCTAAGTCGAGAAGGAAATTGGAGATTGGCTTGTATTTTCCGCCGTAACGTAGACAAATGTGTAGAGGAGTATCGGAAAAGACCTATGCAAAAGTCAGCCTGTGAACACATGATACAAAGAAAAGGGTTTCTTTACCCCTGGCGCATTGATATCGGCCCTTGGATCTTTAAGGATCATGAATGGAACTTCGACTGGCACATCCGCTCCACGTGAAGAGAGCCACTCCAAAGCCATATGGATTGGGCGCCCTTTCCCGGGCAGGCCTTTGTTGACATTGAGGCGAGAAACGTCAAGCAACGCTGCAATAGTACCTCTGCTATCTCGGGCACAGGCCCAATGAAGTGGAGTTAAGCCATCATCATCCGCTTCATTGACGTCTGCGCCGTTCGCTATAAGACCGCGCACAGTAGTAGGGAAGTCACCGCTCTGCACACAATAGTGAAGAGGGGGTAGTTCCAGTGGTAATAGCCCGGAGGCATCTCGCACGTTCCTTCGTGACATCTGCGTCCAGGGGCCTGCGGCCAGGCGGAAGTAGTTGCCTTGGTACGACTCGACAAAAGATTGAAGTGCTTCCGCGACGTGAACCTCGTTGGCAACATTGTTAAAATGGTTCTAGTATCGGATTGCATACGAGAGTAGAGGATACGATTTTGTGAGATCAAGAATTGGGCCCTCGATGTGTTTCACCCCTTCAAGATGCATTGTCTTCTGCGAGACCTGAGATATTTCGAAGTCAGTATTACTTCAATGGGACGAGGTTATGTGTAGCAACTTATGTTTCGAAAGGAGGTTGTGGGTCAAGACCCACGATCCTACCCCAGAAACACATACTGAGGCCCCAAAAGGATATCAAATAGAGAGAGAAAATACCGGAAAGTGCCTTACCAAAGAACTTTCGACCTTTTCCTTGCCAAAGTCGTTGAATCGAAGAAGCGTGACGCAGGTGCTGACGATCTCCGTATCTATACCGCATGATGAGATTCGATAGCGGCTGAGAACCTTCTCGTCAATTTCCCGTACGGACTTGTTCTTATTCTCAAAGAGTTCTTTTACAGTCTGATGTGCAAAGGTTACAAATCCCCATTCGTCCATCTTCAATAGGTAGCCACAAGATTCTTGGAAAGAGCTTTCAAAGTTATAGCCAAGATCGTCTTGAAGGTCACTCCACGAATTCTGCGTGTCATTCACCGAGACAGCATGATGAAGCTCTTTTATCGTCAATGGAGCCCTAGTAGTAGACCCGAGCACCCAAATGAAAGCCCTCTTTGCTTTGCGATGGAAATCCGCAGGTATGTGTCGCAACAATCCTGCATAATAGGCCTCGAGACTGGCTGGCAACTTCTGGAGGTCATTGAGACGAGACTTGACGACACGAGGCGTCCAGTCTGTCACACCCAGAGTGAAATTGGCGAAGGCTAAACTCGCATGTAGGAATGTTCCGTTGGCCATCATGACAATCTCATCTTCGATTGCATTCTTGTACTTGGTTTCTATCGGGACTTCCTCGCTGAGCTCGACCACCTTCTGTCGAATATAACTTCGTACATCGGCTTGTGATTCGCTTGCTCCAAGCTCGATGACTGCGGGGTTCGGAAATTCGAGGTTGGGTTCTACTCAACAGTTGAAAGTCAGCGATCAATTTTATGGACGATGATGGTCCTTGAGAGGTCTTCAGGGCGTGTGTCTTGGGGTAAGGACTCCATCTTCGCTCCAAAATCACATCTTGCAGCTCCACTACGACACTTGACATGCTAGAATATTTTCAAAAAGGCGTACCTGTCCGATCTGTAAGAAGAATTTTCAGGCGGCCAACGGTATCCTTCTCTAAGATACGAGTCAGTTGGCGGATAACATCCCTGCGAGACGCGACATCGAGCTCGTCGAGGGCATCGATGACTATCCAAAATTGAGCTGCGCGACTTCTTTGAATGACAGAAGACAGTGCATCCCATAGATCCTGTAGCTCATTGGTCTCCATGGAGTGGTCGCGCAACTTCTTTAGATGGGCTTCCATCGTATCTTCACTGATGTATCGAAGTAGGGTTCTATCATCTATCAGTATCTGGAATAGTAGTGAACGTAAGAGATTGAGTGAAGTCCGGCGCTTGCGATCTTTGTCGTCGCAAAAAAAGTACACAACAAATGGAGGATTCTCAAGGTGTGTCTTGAGTGCTTGACGTAGGTATGTAAGAACATATCTGCTCATGACAGTCTTGCCAACGCCAGGAGACCCGTAGATCGAAAGAACTCGACAACTCTCTGGAGCTCCGAGATTACTAGATGAGCGAGCTTGGCGCCAACGTCGGAACTCAGGATCTTGAGTGATCCATTGGCATGTCCCTATGTAAGGCTTGGGAATCTGATTGAGAATATTGCGATGATCGAAACGGAATAGGGACTTCATGAAGTCGGCTCGCGTCTTCGATAGCCCTATTTCCACCCGGAGCCGTCAGAGCTGCTCGTGGTGTTGATTGAGGATTACCAGTCCCGCCGGAAGACATACACGAATCGTCCTCGCCCTTCGCCTTGTCGATCCTAAACAATGTCAGATGATATCCTCAGCACTGGAAGCCTTCAGCTCACAATTCTTGCAGACTATCGAAAACCGTTTCGTATGCTTCAGAGCTTGAAGTTAGAAACTTGCACATAGTACGATGGTCTGCTTCGATGGTTACTCGAGTTTCATTGTTGAGGTTCAATATGGCTGAATCTTTGTCCACGACGAGATCCCGCCATTCAGGAAGAAATCTGCGCTCGTATATACTGAAGATAGTCAAGGCTGCCCCCCTGTCAACGAAGTCAGAGGATATAGTCATCAGCAGCTCTGACTTTGGCCTAAGGTCGTCTAGAAGGTCTGTACGTATGTTTCCGAGGCCAGGAACCCTCGCTATCTGTTTGATAAGTCTGGACCAGTTTGCAATGTCGGCTCCTGCACAACATGGGAATCAGCAACTCGCTGAGGAATTGAATCCGGGGCTTGGATGCCTTGGGGGCAGTATCACTGCCTGAGGTACATACCTCGGTGTGGAGTGCCCATAAACATGACGCTTTTGATGGCTGTCTTGAGAGTGCCATATCGCGTGTCATGAGCATGTGCGATGATGAGGGCTCTCTTGAAGACAATCCCACCAAGAGAATGGCAGATGAACACGACCGGTCGCTACTCGAATATTAGCGAGATCGCAGCGCTTTTGCATTCGAACCCCTACAATGTGGTCTTTATACTGTCTTCTTTTCTGCAGTAATCGTTCAAGCAAGGTCGTTGCATAGTCATCGATCCTCGAGGCACTGATTCACATTTTGGGGTCAGCTTCCTACAGGGAACAACAACTGGGTGATAGCCATGTGTTGGGACTTCAGGAAGGGTAATAAACCCTTCATGGGTTGCTGGATAAGTACGTACGTTCCGCCAAAGGCAATGTCTGAGTTGTAGCCGAACGTGAAGACGCGCGCGTCTGGGACTACTTTCGGTAGGAAATCGCGCAGCCAAAGGCTTTGCCCCTCAGTCCATGTCTTATAGGGGTGCCCTCCAAGCCCATGCACAGCAACAATATCCATCACTGTAGGTAGTTTGGACGGGTTCTCACCCAGAGGTGTATTTGGCCATAATTCAAAAAGGCCGAAGCGCTCCTCGCTTTCTGGAGTTTCCCCGGCTGATTGGCGCGGTGTGTCTGGGGTACCTGCTCTTTGAGTCCTCGTTTTCTTTTCTGGCTTCTTTTCTGAACGGCCGAAAAGAGGCATTGTAAAGTCAACTGGCAGCTTTAGCGAGCTTTGACTTAATATATGCCGGTGATGAGGATATTTTCCCCTTAATATAATCGATCGGCAGCTCCGTTTGTTGTCGAATCCGCGCTCTTGTCCCACAGAAGCGGACAGCGATCGCTGGTGGTTGCGAGAACAAGTGGCAGTCTCAATCAAGTCCTTGATACCGACGAGCGTTCTTCGGCATTGACATCTGTATTGGAACTCCGTGAGGTTTCTCATGAAAAAGATATCACAGCTTGAAATGCTACTTCTTGGGGGACAGATATGACCATTAACCTCGACAGCGGAGACATCCGTCAGCCGCAGCTTTCAGCTGAAGCCCCACCGACCAAGCGAGATCGGCACAAGTTACCTTTTGTGCGCAATTCGCACTTGTGGCAGGTTGCAGCAGTAGTGGTACATAAGGTAACGTCGGCTTGTAACCGTAAGAAGCATAGCTGACAACATAGCTTGCTGACCTGCAGGAACAAGTGGTGTTGGTGTTAGTGGGGGTAGAACCCCAAAGTGCCCGTTTTTGGGCATGGGCAAAGAGACAATTGCAGTGAAAGACGTCGCACCTACCTTGTTGATTTTACATTGTGGATGATATAAAAGCCACGTTGAGGCCGAGGGCGCACTTACACTAACACCGGCCACGCCAAAAAGGCCTAAACCACCAACAAGTACAGATTCTTAATAATTCATTCCTCGCTATATAGGTGGAAGCAGAACTTAAGATCAAACAACAATTATCTCTAGACTCTACCCTAAGGCTGGGAATTATTCTCGGGATTTTTCTATATCGTTTGGGTGAGTGGGTATAAGTAGTAGATTTTGCCTTGGCCGGAATCAGTCTCTCGGCTCCTGCTTGGAAAGAGCGATCGGAGAGATAGTTCGACGCTATACTCAAAGTAGATAAGTTTAGGGGTGATGACGGTCCGACGGTTCGGCATGACGAGGTGCACTTGATAGCCGATTTTGTCTCTCCAGGACTACTACTAACCTGACGGTGTCACTTTCTTCACAACTACCGTTACTCTCTTCACAACTACCATCAGTCACTACAACTGACCACATCATATCGATAGGCCACCGCACTCATCGTTCATAGCCCTTTTCGAGCCTCTCCAAATCTTGTCAGCTTGTGCGTCTCGATTGAAACCCCCCACTCCAGGTCACGCACACACCCAAACATGACCCAATTCTTTCCAACAAAGATGCCAAACACCTCCCCTCCCCTCCAGCGGCCGAAGGGTATATTCAATTACCTTCTTCTCTCCCAATAAATCCACATCTAACCATCCACTAGGCATCCTCAAAAACTCCTTTCGTCGCTCTCCCCCCTCAAGGCCCGACATTCCCCCGAGCACTCTCTCAAATGAGCAAGCCGTCTCCAGCTCACCAGAGTCAGCGAACCTGCCATCCACAGGATCAGACCTCACGCTCCAAAACACCATGCAAAATGCCGGCCACCGGCGTAACTCCTCCCAAAACCCTCGCGCCTCAGTCTCCCGCCGGCAATCCACCAACCCTGCGTTGGACGATGCTGACGCTGAGAACAACATGCGTTTGAAGTGGGATGAGGCGAACTTGTACCTCACGGAGCAACAGAAGAGTAGCACGATGAAGATCGATGAGCCGAAGACTCCGTATGCGAAAAGATACGAGCCGGATGAGGATGAGGATGAGATGCGCACGCTCGACGCAGAGGATCTTGTGGTTGACGAGTTGGATAAAGTCCACGAAGGCCGGTCAGCGCAGCGGACACGGGAGGCAGAGATCCCAGGGCTAGACATCGGAGAGCCCGAGGAAGACATGAACACCTTAGACCGCGCCACAACTGACGAGGGTCGGATCCAGCGGAGCAGCGGCGGCGGAAATGAGGGCGGTTTGGGCCGGAGTGGAAGTGTGAAAGGGGAGAAGACGGTCATGGTGAATCCAGAAGCGCCTGATGGAAAGGGACATGATGGGACTGTGAGGCATAAGGATTTCGAAGAGATGAGGAAGAAACACTATGAGATGAAGGACGTGAAAGGATTGCTTGGGCATTCGGCGGAGGAGCTGGAAGCGATGGACGAGGATGAGGATGGCCTACCACCACCTATGCCGAAATTGAACCAGAGTGTGGTGAATGGAGCGTAATTGGAAAGAAGTAGGAGAAAACAACGGCTGGCTCTCTGATTGGCGTACTCTTTTAGAACAATGTGGTTTAGCGAGGCTTCATCTTATGCATTAATGAGTCCAAGACAGACAATCCCTGGCTATTCTGTGAGATATGAGAGCACAATGGTTCACGATTCTAGTGTTTTCGAAGCCTAGATACGTGATACATGCATTGGTGCTGATGCGATAGATCTATAATATTTGAAATATAGAGGCTATCAACACGCGATAGTGCCGGAGCTGCGTCACGTCATCTGGAGCTCGCACAGCCACAGCGAGAGCCATTCACATCGAAGACAACAACGCGCAAGAAACTTAGCTGCAGAATGATGGAGACAGGAAATGGTGGCTTTGTGGTTGATCGAAGCTAGGAGATTTTCCATTTGCAACGTGTTAGAGTGGGTGACCGACAAATTCTCACAGCCAGGAAATGAACCATCAACATTCGAAAGGCTTTGCCAAAACGTATTTTTGGATTTTTGGACCGGTAAGAAGCAATTGACTATGGCATTTTAGGTTTCTCACACTCTGAAGATCTGTGTTCTTGATTTCCGAATGCTGCTACATCTGCGTTAGCGCTACTCTCATGCCTTTTACAGCTGATGGCCAATCTTACAGGACATCAAGCCACGTTTCAGGCATCGATGGGATACGAAACTTTGTCCCCAGGGGGGCCTTCATGTTTTTGCGGTTCGAGTTATGGGAAATTTTGGTATCACCCTGAAATGAGCCCTGCCAGGAAATCTCGGTCTCTGTCGACGCCATTTCTTTCGCTACTGCTGTCTTCGAGGGGGCCCTACATATCTTTGAGGAGTCGACCTGGCTGGGCCCCGTTCTGGATTCGGCTTACTTCTCACTTTGTTGTAAGAATTTGATATTTCAGGAGGTATGTTGTAAGTGGGATCACTTTCTGAGTCACTGCCCTCGCTAGAACTTCTGTAGTCGGAGGGAGCCTTTATTGTTTCAAGGCTAGAATTATGCAAAGGTCTCGCATTGCCACGTCGCATTTCACCTACTGGCATTGTCTTTGCACAACGCATGGGCCCTTGCTTGAACTCAGGAGCTGGCTGATAGGTAGCTGCATGTTGTGGCGATCTTCTAGAGGAAGATAGCGAGAGATTGCTAAAGTAATTTCGGGAAACGTCCGTGGGCGAGTCGGTTCTGAAGGGGAAAGCGGATTCTCGAGTGGACGGGTACATCTGGCAGTCGCTTGGCCGATTGCGATTTAGGCAAATTGGGTTTCCGAGCCGACGGGCCTTCTACGATGTATGGCATGCGCCTGTCCTTCTTAGATGATCTGGGGGGCGGAGGAGACGTCCTTACCGTGGAACGGCGAGGAAGTTTTGTAGTAAGATAGCGCTGCGCTCCATCGTCCAACGCAACACCCAATTGTGTAAGCAATCCCTGCGCTTTCTCGATTAAATCTTTTCTCTCCTTTCTAAAACGCTCGTCGCCTTTGACTTCTACCTCCTCAAGCGCAAAGATAAGCACCGCGATGTTTGCAGTCAGCTCTAGGTATTCTATTCTCGCAGTATTGATAGAAAGTGGCGTAGATCGTATGAAGAGCTCGCACTTTTCGTTAAGGTCCCTTTCAAGCTTCAGACGCAATTTCTCAAGTTCTGCTCCGGGGCCTTTAGACCGTGCTGCGGTGCTTCGTGGACTTTTCACCGGCCGGCTGGGTTCTGGGTCCAACGCAGCGCGTGAACGAGCCATATAGTCTTTGACATGCAACTCTGTTAGTGATGAGTACCCACTCTCGGCACGCACCCTCATCTCCATCGCCTTATGATTTGATGGGTCGATGTCAAGGACAACAATGTCTAAGTCGTGCGACGCCTTCTCGATTTGACCAGTAGCCATATATGCAGCAGCTCGATTCATTCTGCATATAAGAGATTTATGCTCCAAGGCAATACCTAAGAGTAAATGTCAAATATCAGCCACTAAAGATACTATAAGGTCTGGGGATTGAGAGGACATGAAGAAGAGTCATACCCAAAGAGCACTGCTCTATAGCATCTGGGAAACGTTGTTGTTCGTAATATTTGTTACCCAAATGCCCACAGGCCTCGCTGGCTTGTTCGGAGGCGCTTTTGCGACGATAACGCTGATACTCAGGGTCATCATCATCATCATCATCTTCTACAATCCCTGCATCAACGCGTTTGGGATTAGCGTTGCCGTTATCGGTTTGTATGGACATCATCTCAATTCTGGCTTTTGATTTTGGCATAGCACCTGCACTATGGCTTATCTCCGGAATTGGATTAGGGCTATTGGAAGCTGCGTTTTTGTCTTTCGTCATCAAATCTGCGGGGAGTCTTTCTGTAGTGGTTGACGTTGCTTCATACTCGTCAATGCCTTCGGTTTTATCAGTGCTTTTGCCACTGCCTCGGATTTGATCGGAGGACTGTGCTGACTGTTTCTGTGACATGCTGGCATGAACAGTCGCTGTACTGGTAGGTGATCCGGTTTCTGAATGATGGCCTTGAATATCACAGCTTCCAGAAGATGGCTCTCGATTCTGGGTCTCAAAATCCGAGTCGGAGTCAGAGGTTGTCTTAACGTACGCATGATGAGGTTTTGTCAATCCGTTCTCTGGGTCGTCTAATGTGACCGGAGTAGCGCGTGACAGGCCACAATCAAAACTCAGCGGTATTGTGACTTCAGGGTCGGCAGGAGCCAACTTCCGGTCTAGTTTGGTTGGAGTCTGTGCCATGAGTGCAGAATCTGTCTGCGAAGTAACACCTACGCTTGCGTCGAGAAACTGCTCGAATTCAATAGCGGGTAGGCCATCCGAGCCTTTGCTCATAATCGAGTCCGCTTGTACAGTCGTATCAGCATCATTAACGGGGTGGAAATCGTGCCATTGTTCGTCGTTCTCTTGTGGATCCATATCATCAAGTACACCTCTATTGCCGAGCTCCGTGATGTAACCAATAATCACAGCCTTGTTCTTGCGTAGATCAGAGTCCCGGAAACCATATTTATGCCTCAATTCCCTCCTAAGGTCTTTCCAAGCTGATCGATCGTCGTTCGTATACGTCGATAATATCGAACCCTCGTGACCTTCTTGGGACATCTGAAGCGCAGCTATACTGTTGACGATAGTCTTTATCTCCTTCAGTTGGCCCCCAGCATCGTTCATCTGTTGCTCAACTCGACCGATCGATCCAGATGAGCGCATATTAAGAAGCAGCGTCATGAGAGACGCGTAGTGCGTCGCCTTACTCCTCAAATCTCGAAGATTCACTACCTCCCCGTTCCCAAACCGCACCTTTTGCCACAACCTCCTTACCTTTCCAGCTCGCTCTTGCTCGCTGAGGCCATTGTATTTCACCAGGATCTTGTTCAATGTACCGAGCACCTTCTCACACCCGCCAAGGATGACACGGAGCTCATCGTCATATATGCCTTCTTCTTTCTTAGCTGAATCCTTTATCTTGCCCTTCTCTTCCTCGTCTCGCACCTCTTTCTCAAGTTTACGCAAGACAAGATGCAAGCCCGACACTTCCTGCGTGAGTTCATCGTATTCGCCACAGGCTTTCCGAGAATTCTTCACTGTTGTCCAAGCCAACCGAGTGAGTAGAGCTACGTCGCTGACCGAATAGCCGAAGGACATGGCTGGATTTCTGGGTATGTTGCCCGGATCAACATGCTCGGATCGAACGCTGGATAGGAAGTAAGAAGCAGCTTGATGCAAAAAGAGACGTCAAGCAAGAAGGGCTTGTAATAGCACTGTAGAATTGCACTCGGGCCGAACTAGAAGGATTCACCCCTCAACCGGCCACACCCCTCGGTCGGCCACCCTGTAGGGCTAGGTACCTGGGAATCCTTGGTTTTCTTTCTCCGGGCTCTAGCTCTAGGGATCTTTTAGGGGGTAGGCGATTAATCATTATATTTTACGAACCACATAAGTATGAATAAATATTTTGGTACGAAAATCATAGTAATTAGTTATTGCTACAACTTTGTACTCGGGGTCCTGATATCAAAACGGCTATCTGAGGAGTTATAGAAGAGTGGCCGACTGAGGGGTGTGGCCGGTTGAGGGGTGAATCCTTCTAGAGAAGGGAGATTCGAGTCAGAAGGGTCACAGCAATGATAAACTCCACGATCTGCGTAACAACATTCGTGCAAGAGTTTGTAGGTATAGATGATGGTAATCTTCACGAGACAGATCATTGCGGTGAGGTTGACATGTCACTCAGCCCCTGGAACCGCTGCAGGGTGGCTGAGCTCCCCACCCTAGCCTTTCCCAACCAATCCGAGATGCGGATGCCCCCGAGCTGGATGGGAGGAGGGGTGCGTTCCAGGCAGTGGAGGGCGCAGCTTGACACCGGAATAGGGGGACGGATAGGGATAGACCCTATTTTACTAATAATAGACCCCCTTATTTATAGACCCCTCCCTATATAGGCTTAGTTTAGCCCCAGCCCTAAGATCTATATTTAGCGAGATAAAGTCTTCTTGATACTTTTTATTCAACTTCTCGACTTAATACCTTATTATTTACCTTAGCGTGGTGGCGGGGATCCGTCAAAGTCGATAAATATACCGTAGTAAGTTAATTACCGGAAATAGCGCTTTATATAAACTTTAAACACCCTATTATATATTCGGCTAGAACTACTATTAATTAAAATAGAATATTTTAATCTTATTAATAAAAATCCTATATTTAGAGTATATTAAAATAGTATTATTCCGGCTATAATTTTATAAAGAAAGATCTATTTAATAATATACTTTATATAGTAGAATATTATATATTTAAAATATCTACGGTATTTTAAAGTAATATTATCCTCGTTATAATTTTATAAAGAATAATCCGCTCTATAATATATACTATATAATAGAATAATAACTCTAGAGTATATTAATATAATATCGTTACAATTATAGTTTTATAAGAAATAGTTTATTTTATAATATATAATATACGATATAATAGTAACTAGAAGTGTACGCGATATTATATTAAATATAATAATATTTTATAGTTTATATAATCTCTTTTATAATTCTCTCTTTATATTATTTTAATATAAAAGTAATATATCTATTTCTTTAAAATCTAATTAGCTCGTTTATTTTTAATATAAATTTTATATTTAGAAATTAAAAATAATAAAAGTATCTAAAGTTCTTTAATAGACTTCGGAGATATTAATAATAATTATTAATAAAATCGGATAAACCGTTAATAGAGTATTAATAAAGTAGTAATAAATTATACTAGATTCTCGTTTAGGGCTATAATTAAACGGTATTAAAGAGTATAATTAAAATATATACTACTTTTAACCTAGTAAAACTACGTAAAAGTAATTATAAAATAACCGATAAAATTATTATTCGAAAATCTATTTACTTTATTACGTTTATATACTAGTTTATTAGATTTATATTAATAGTTTATACCCTAGCCTTTTATAAACCTTATAAAGAAATCGCTTTATTTATTTATATATATATTATTAAATAATAGGCCGTAGTTTTAAATAAATATTAAAAGAAGAAAATTAAGCCCGTTATAACCTAGGAGGAAAGAATATAAAATATTAAATAAAACTCTATTTATTTAATAAATAGAGACCGAGCGGATAAAAAAGGAGAGGATTTATTTATAATAAATTAAACCCTCTATTATCTAAAAGGAAGAGACTATATAGATTAATATAATTTATATTAAATAAATTCTTAAGAATCGTTCTTTATTCGAAAGATTATATTATATCCTCTAGATACTTTGACTTTAACGAGTTACGTAGTATTATATAGAATATCTATATTAGACTTTTAAAATAAATCAATCCTAAGACTATTAAGAGAATTATTAAATTTAGTATAAAGTATTAAAATAAACCTATTAATTATTTCTTAATATTAATTAAAGATTTATATAAGAACTTGATCTTTTAATAAATATAGAAAGTTTTTAAATATTATTAATAAACCCTATATTATAATATAAATTTAAATATTATTAATAAATCCTATACTATAATATAAATTTAAATATCGTTAATAAACCCTATATTATAATATAAATTTAAATATTATTAATAAATCTTATATTATAACTATCGGGTATTCTTCGAAGAAATATACTCGGTATAATATAGAATAGTTAAATAAATCTTACGCTAGGAGTAAATTCAATCTACTATATTTAATAATAAAGTATTAAACTTAATTTACGAGAAGATACACGTATTAATCTAGGTATATTATTATAAAATTCGTATATATATATACGTAGAAGAATAAGAGAGTAAGATTAAGAAGTTTACGACTAGATAAACTCGTATCGAAAAGATCTTAAAGATTATAAAGGGGAGGATAAACTTATATCGAAAAGATTTTAAAAATTATAAAAGAGAGGATAAACTCGTATAGAAAAGATTTTAAAGATTATAGATAGGAGTATAAGAGGATAAGAATAGAAAATTCATTATTAGATAACTAGATAAAGAGGAGGACGAGAGAGTAAAAATAGAAAATTCACTATTAAATAGACTTATATCGAAAAGATTTTAAAGATTAAAGATAGAAGAATAAAAGAGTTAAATAACCGCGCTATAAATTACTTTATATAAATTTAATAATATACGAATTACTATTTAAAAGATAGAATGAAAGTTATTTTCTTTATAGTCTTTTAAGCGTAGCCTACCGATATAGAATTACTATATTTATTAAATAGAATAAAAATTATTATATATAAAATAGTCCTAGGATAAAAGGCTTACGAGTAAAGTAATAATATAAATTAAATAATAATATAAACACGAATTATAATTTATAATTACTACGTAATAATTAGTTAAACCGTATTAGAAATTTAATTAGAGCGCGAATTAATAGTAAAAATAACTATATAGTTAATAATAATTATATTAACTTGGTTAGGTTACGACGGAATATACTATATATAAATATAATAGTATAATACGATTTACGATTTATAATTACTATATAATAATTAATTAAACCGTATTAGAAACTTAATTAAAGTACGAATTACTAGTAAAAATAACTATATAACTAATAATAATTATATTACTAGATAAGGGGAAAAGGTAAATATATTAAAACCCGAAATATATATTAATTATATATTCCTACTCTTTTTAATTATATCGAGGAGGTATAGTATATTCTTATTTATTCTAATTATACCGAGGAAGTAAAGGGTTTAAGGGAGGAAATAAAGTATTAAAGAAAGTATAAATATTAAAAGAAATATAAATATTAAAGGAGGTATAAATATTAAAGGAGATATAAATATTAAAAGAAGTATAAATATTAAAGAAGGTATAAATATTAAGAAAAATATAAATATTAAAACTTTAAAAGAGGAAATAAAGTTTAAAGAAAGTATAAATATAATATATTCCTTCCTACTTTTTCTTCTAATTATATCGAGGAGATATAATATATTCCTACTCTTTCTTCTAACTTTATTCAAGAGATATAGATATTAAAGAAAGTATAAATATTAAGATTTTAAAAGAGAAAATAAAGTTTAAAAAAGGAGTAAAATTTAAGGGAATTATAAATATTAAGACTTTAAGAAAAGAAACGAGGTTTAAGGAAACTACAAATATTAAAACTTTAAAAAATAAAATAAAATTTAAAAAATAAATCTAATAGAGTAGTATTAAAGTTATAATAATATATATAATTATAGTACCCTAGTTATTAAGTCTTTAATATTGAAATCGAGAATATAATTAATAGAGGCCTTTAATTAAAGGGATAGGGAAGGGATTTATTAATATAATTAACGAAATAGTAGTAGCGCTAGGTTTATTATATTTATAAAGTTTTTTACCTCTACTACTTCCTAGTTATATTATTAGATATTAAAGTAAATACGTAATCTATAAAGTAAATATATACTACCGTCGTATTATTAAGCCTTCGGATTTTTAATATTAAAATAAAATTATATAAATAATAAAAAAAGACCCGTTTTCTAAATACTCCTACTAGTAAAATCCGATATAAATAATCGCGGTAGGTATCTTTTAATTTCTCTAATTTTAAATCTACTAAATTACTTTAGCGGGTAAAATAATATTAAAAGATATATTTATTAATAAAATATAAGAGGTAGTACTACCGGCGATTATAAAATTAATATTCTACCCGAGAAGTAAAATTAGAGGCGCTATATTAATTCTATTACTAGTATTTTATTTATTAAAAGAGATTTATTTCGAAGCTAAGTTATTTAAAAAAGTATATAATAATATTATATTTTAAAACTATATTTCTCTAAACTAGATATTATTAGTAAATATAAAGTAATTCTATTATTTATTATATTATTAATTTCTAAGGCTCGAGATATTAATTAATTATCCTAAATATATCTTATAAAGATAGAAATATTTATATAGCGGGAGTATTAAGCGGGATATTATAAATCTTTAATAAAATATTTTATATTTATTATAATAGTAGTTCTATATTTTATAATTAACGAGTTATTAAATAAACGATAGCCTAGGCTCTTAAGTTATTAGAGAAGTATTATTTTTTATTTTTTAACTTTTTTTTCTTTATTATAATTTACCTAGTTTTTTTAATATTATTTAAAACTCCTCTACTCCTTTATTAAAAATTAAAAATAAACGAAACTTTATTAAATTTAAATAAATAGAGGAAAATCGGGGTAATATAATTGTTTATAATATAAAAAAATCGATATCCTTATATTTAGTCTCGTATAGAATATATTATTAAGAAGTTAATAATAAAAGAGTATAAAACCTATCTCTATTATACTATAATATTAAAATATAAATTAAGAGTATACTATTTTTAATATCTTTATAATTTATAATTTAATAAATAATTAATAGTAAAACTCGGTAAAGATCGGGCTTCTTTAAATTATATAAATCGAAAATCGATAATATAATAAAAGTAAAATTATAATTAATCTTTCGAGTTAATACTATTTACGATAATTTTTAATAAGTACACTTTAAGGAATTTAGAAACTTAATATTAAATTATAATACCTAGGGTATTTATAGTAATATGAAAATAAATATAAAGCCTTAGTAGGAAAATAATCTCTATATTTAAATAATAGAATTAATCTCTAAAGAGTTAGAGCGAGGGCTCCGAGTTTTTTATTTCTAAAAAGAACTCCGGAGTACCGGAAACTATAATATAATACTATAATATAAATAGTATAACTACGCCGTATACTCCTCATATAGGATTTATATATTATATTTAGTAGTTACTATAAAGCTGGTCTTAATATAGTATAATAATTACCTCCTCTTCTAGGGGTTTCGCCCTCGAAATTAATAAATATTAATTTAATACTTTAATATTTTAACGAAAGAGTATAATATAGGAGAATTCAAATTTAATAGGGTATATATATAATATCTACGCCTCCTATTTAATTCTATTAATCTCCTATTTTAATAGTAGTAATATATTAATAAAAAACCTCTAAACCTAATAGGAAAAAGAGAGGGAAATAAATTATATCCTAAAATTAATAATACGTCGCGTACGTCTCGTGTACTAGCGTAGTTATATAGTTATAGATCGTATTAAATATTTAATAAAAACCTTAAAACTTAAAGAGAAAAGTAAGAGAAAGAATATTATAATCGTCGTTAAAAATATAAATCTTTACTACTAGTAGAGTTTTAATAATATCGGCGGTAAAATAAATTATTCTATTTTATTATTCAAGAAGAACTCTAGTTATAGGAGTAAATATATACGGGTAGCGGTCTTAACGTAGGTATAAAACCTTCGTTAATTTTTAAATTTTTCTTCTTCTATAATATCCTACTATCTTCTATATATATAAACTTCTATATATTACTATTGATAGTTATATTATATTTAAATTTTTATTAATTTATAATAGTCTCGGCCGTATCTTTAAACTATTTTTTCGAGGTTATAAATATTATATATATATTCCGTAGGTGAGGCTAGAGTTAATATATTATAATTTAAATAAATTTTTCTTTTCTTCTTTTAAATTCTTTCCTTAATTTTATAATTATTAAAGTAAATAAATAACTTATTTTATTTTTAAATAAAGTATTTATTCATATTTTAAAAGAATTAATATTATTATAATATTTATTTTATTTTTAAATTATTAGTTTTATACTTTACTTTATTAACGATACGTATATAACTAGACTACTTTAATACTTAATATATTAATTTAATCTCTACGGTATATAATATTAACGATAGTATTTAGATATTTAATACGTTTTTAACTCTCGCTCTTTATAAAATAATTACCCGCTTTACTCCTACCCCGCCTTTATCCGTACTTTTATACCTCCGTTATTCTAAACGGATAAACCTAAATAACTATATCCTATATAATAAGATACTATATATAAAGTATATTTATTATATAAAGAATAAATACGTATATAATTTTATATATCGCTAGTATTCCGAAACTAAATTATATTAATATATCTAGATTCCGTCTAAATTTTATACTTTTATAAATTTTCTTTTTAATTATTTAGAACGCCGAGGCTTTAATAAACGTCTTCGCGGGTATATTATTAAATAAATAAAAGATATCGTAGTCTTTCTTCGGGAGACTAAGCCTAAAAACAATAATATTAAAAAAGAGAAAAATATATTATAATTAATATCTCGATTTATTATAAATATCGAGAGTATAGATAATACTTTTTAAACTCTCGTAAATTAATATAGTTTAAATACGATTCGTATATTAATAACTTTTTAGGGAGGGATTATTACCTAGGATATAAATATATTTTAAAATAAAACTATATAATATTAATTTAACGATCTTTTTAAATCGACGGACGAAGATAAAACCGACGATAAAGACGAAACTAAAGACGAAGTTTATATATTAATACGGGGTTAATATAATAGTATATAATATAAAAAATATTAATTATTTTATAGAGGATTTGGCCCTAATATATTAGAATCCTAGAATTACCCTAGTCCCGATAGGGCTAGCGGTAGGGCTTAGCCCGTTATCTTAATAAATATCTATAATAATACTTTTATTAAAGTCTACCCCGTGATAGATCGCTTAATTTAAAAGAAAGAAGTTAACGCCCTTGTTAATATATTTATATAAGGTATTATTAGTAATAACGTAAATAATATCTATATATAAAAGTAAATAAATAAGTAGTATATATTTTAAATTATCGATTGATTACGGGTAGGCCCGTAGAGTTTTAAAGTTTAATATAGAGCCGTAAAACTTAGTATTAAAATCGCGACAGCGAGGTAAAGTAATAGGGAGGTATAGAGATAATATAAATAACTAACGATAGGAGCTATAGTATTAATAAAATAAAAACGTATATATATAGTATTATAGGAGTATTAATATTAAAGGACTAGGGCCTTAAATATATATTAATAAAGTAAAGTCTTAGTGTAAATTTAAACTAGATCTAGGCTAGATTTAAATAAAAGTCGTTTAATAGTACTTTTAAAATTAAAACTATTTTAACGCGGAGCTAGTCCCGATTCGATTAAATAATTATATATATATTTCGGATTAGTATAGGGATCCTTAAAGGGAATATTAATATAAAATAAAGTAAAATAAAATATAGGGTAGAGATCGCGGTTCGATCTCTACTTTAAATTAAAATAGGGTAGAGTAGAGATTCTTTAAAGATCTTTACTACGTTAAGGCGGATTTCTAATAATTATTCTAATAATATTACTACCTCTATAGATATATATATTTATAGCTACTACTACTTTTATAAATACGCGTATTTATAACTACTATTATTATTACCTCTATAAATATATATATTAACTACTACTACCTCTATAGATATATATATTTATAACTACTACTACCTTTATAGATATATATATTTATAGTTACTACTACTTTTATAAATATATATATTTATAGCTACTACTACCTTTATAAATATATATATTTATAATTATTACTACCTCTATAGATATATATATTTATAACTACTATTACTTTTATAGATATATATATTTATAGCTACTACTACTTTTATAGATATATATACTTATAGCTACTACTACCTTTATAGATATATATATTTATAACTACTACTACCTCTATAAATATATATATTTATAATTACTACTACCTTTATAGATACGCGCACTTATAACTACTACTACTACTATTTTTATAAATATATATATTTATAACTACTACTACCTTTATAGATATATATATTTATAACTACTACTATATCGGTAAAGCGGTAGCCTGTACAAGAAAATCGAGGTACTAAATACGTATTTTATTAATTTAGGCGGAAAAATAACGAAAAGAGAATGTTTAAAAAAAAAAAAAAATAAAAAATTATTTTTAACTAAAAAACCTAAAAATAGGAACTTCGGATTTAAGATTTTAAATCCGTGATTTTCTACTAGCGCCGGGTAGCTCGTTAAGGTTATATAGAGCGCTATAACTATACTAATCTAATTTCGATTTTAAATTACGTCGATTTACGAAAATTATATACGCGTGTAATACCCCTTAAGCTAGCGCGGTATTATAGACTATATAATTCACTTATTATTATATATATCTAACTATCTACCGGTACTACTTAAATTAACTTATTCTAATTTATTCAAAATTATTTAAAATAAGTCGAGGTATTAAATACGTATTTAGTAACTCTAGTATTCAATCGATCTCCTAGGCTAGTATATGAGCTAAATAGATCTAAGCGCCTTTTCCGTCTTTTTTAATAGAATACGGGTTTACCGCTTTACCGATATACCTTTATAAATATATATATTTATAACTACTATTACCTTTATAGATATATATACTCATAGTTATTATTACTTTTATAGATATATATATTTATAGCTATTACTATCTTTATAGATATATACACTTATCGTTATTACTACTTTTATAGATATATATATATATACGCTACGGAATAGGGAAGGGAATCGGCTTTTTTAACTCTATTCCCTTCCCTTCTTTAGGGAAGGGAATTTTTTTTGTATTAATATTTATCCTAATTTTTTGAATTCTCTTCCTCGATTTTCGAAAAAGTCAAAATTCCCTTCCCTGTTCCGCAGCGTATATATATATTTATAATTACTACTACCCCTATTATAAATTAATAATAAGATATATTATAAATTATACTATAGAGAGACGATTATTATAATGATTATTATAATTAATATTTATTATTATTCTTTACTCTTTACTTTTTATCCGATTTTAAATCGAAATATTTTTAAGAATAAAGTAATAAGTTTAAGGGAAAATACTAATATTAAAATATATTAATAAATATTTCAAAAGGGTTAATATTAAATTTAAAATTAAACTATTATTTAAGCGTCCCTTTAATTTTAAAATAAACGAATTAAACTACGTCTTTAATAAAACCTTCGGTTATATTTAACTTTAGGCTAATAATAGTTTTAATTTTAATATTAATTTGAATAATTATTAAGTCCGAGTGTTTATTCTATAAATACGCGTATTTATAAGGGTAGTAGTAGTTATAAATATATATATTTATAGAGGTAGTAGTAGCTATAAATATATATATCTATAAAGGTAGTAATAACTATAAGTATATATATTTATAAAAGTAGTAATAGTTATAAATACGTATATTTATAAGGGTAATAGTAGCTATAAATACGTATATTTATAGAGGTAGTAGTAGTCATAAGTACGTATATCTATAAAGGTAGTAGTAGTTATAAATACGTATATCTATAGAGGTAATAATAGTTATGAGTATATATATTTATAAAGATAGTAGTAGCTATAAATATATATATCTATAGAGGTAGTAGTAACTATAAATATATATATTTATAAAGGTAATAGTAGCTATAAATACGCGTATTTATAAAAGTAGTAATAATTATAAATACATATATCTATAAAGGTAGGAGTAACTATAAATACGTATATCTATAAAGATAGTAGTAGTTATAAATACGTATATTTATAGAGGTTGGAGTAGTTATAAATATATATATTTATAAAGGTAGGAGTAGCTATAAATATATATATCTATAGAGGTAGTAGTAGCTATAAATACGTATATCTATAGAGGTAGTAATAGTTATAAATATATATATCTATAAGAGTAGTAGTAGCTATGAGTATATATATCTATAGGGGTAGTAGTAGTTATAAATACGTATATCTATAAGAGTAATAATAGTAGTAATTATAAATACGTGTATTTATAGAGGTAGTAGTAGCTATAAATATATATATCTATAGAGGTAGTAGTAGCTATAAATATATATATCTATAGAGGTAGTAGTAGCTATAAGTACGTATATCTATAGAGGTAGTAATAGTTATAAATACGTATATCTATAGAGGTAATAATAACTATAAATACGTATATTTATAAAAGTAATAGTAGTTATAAATATATATATCTATAAGAGTAATAGTAGTTATAAATACGTATATCTATAGGGTAATAGTAGTTATAATACGTCTCTAAAGTTATTATAATAATTATTAGAAATCCGTTTTAATATAGTAGGGATCTTTTAGTAAATCCCTATCTTACTCTACTTTATTCTACGCTCTATATTAATAGATCCCTATATTAAACTAGGGTAGGGATTATACCTCGATCTCTACCCTACCCTATACTAATCCGAAGTATAGTTATATAATTTTTATATTATCCGAAGTTCTTTCCTATATAAATATACTACTTAATTAAGAAGTAACGATAACGAGGGGTATATACCTAAGTCTATATAAAAGAGTATATAAATAATACTATATTAAAATATTCGGGCTATATAACTCTACGTATAATTGAACGAATAATTTAAAATTATTAAAGAGTAGTTTTATTAATTCTCGGTATAATACCCCCTTAATATTATTATAGTACCCGTACTCTAAATAGAGCTCGATAGGTAGATTTAATATAATAGTTATTTCTTAATAAGAATAGGTAAAGGGCGATAATATAAAAGAGAAATATAATTATATTTCTAGAATTATCGACCCTAGCAGAAGAATTTAGTTTAATATCTAACCTATTATTTATATTCCTTAATAAAATCGTCCGCGAAAACGTTTTTAACGTTTATTTAACGGTCTTATATAGATCCCTAGTCTTTTTAAGATAAAAGGTCTTCGGTAGCGTAACTCTTCCCCTTTTTAATAACGCGGTTATCGAGGATATACTCTAGTTCTTATTCTAGCTCTAAGTCGTCTCGCTCGGTTTCTACTACTTTAGGGTTAATAAATCGTAGACGTTTAAAAAAGTCTTAATCCGGTAGTAGGTACTACTCTAGTTATATTATTAAAAATATATTATAGATCTTTTAATTTTCCGGGATATTAAGGTAGTATACGAGCCTACTAATATAATTAAAAATCTTAAATAAACTAGTTATTTATTAACCGTATTTACGACCCGTAAATTTATTTACCGGAATATTATAACTTTTATATAAACGTAGTAAGGCCTAGTCTCCTTTACGGAAGTATTAAAGGTAATAAATATAATTATAATACTCTTTATCGTATATTTAAACGAAGGTAATTATATCCGAAATTTAAATATATATTAACTCTTTTAGTAAAATGTTATTCTCCTAACTTTCTAAATTTAACGCGTTATTAACGGTGAAACCGAAAGTTACTTTATTTAGAGTATAATTAATAGGCTAGGAAAACGTATTATTATATTATATAATTATAAAAAGTAGTATCTCTTTTTAAGTTTTAAGATTTTATAAAGTAATAATCTAAAATCGTAATATAATTTTAATAATTTGATTTATATATTTATTTAATCTATCCGTTTATAGATAATAGGCGGTAGAAAATATTAAATTTATTTTAAATTTATTAAATAAAGCCTTCTATAGGGTATTTATAAATTTACGGTCGCGGTCGGAAAGAATAACCTTCGGAATACCTTAGTTCATTAAGTATAAACGACGTAAAAGTATATTTATTTATTACTCTACTTTCTATATTAATTTTCCTAGAATCGCGGTTACTTTTCGGGAAAATCTATATATAACGGTTATAATATTATCGAATCCTTTCTACGAAAGGGGTAAGGCTAGGATAAAATCGATAAAAATTATATAAAAAGAAGAGGGCGGTATAAGAATAAATTATAATACTCTATAAAGTTTATACCTAGAAGTACCGAATAATTAATATTATAAATAATATCGTAAATACTCCCCTAGTTTCTTATTTAATTTATATATATATTAATACCTAGTTATTATCTTATAGTATTTATATCTTTTTATATATAAATTAGAATAGGCGACGTTAAATAAAGTTTTAATATATAAAGAAAATATATATAGGCGCTCCGGCGTATATACGCGATTAATAACCAAATTATCGATATATTATATTAAACCGTTATTCCCTCTCGAAAAAGAAAGAACTACGGTATCCTCGCCGATTTCTATATTATAATTAAATATATAATTTATTTTAGCTTAAAAGTCGTTATTCTAGTACTTTTAAAGTAATTCTTATTTAAATTAAGTATTTATTTCTATTAGTATATAAACTTTATATATATATACCTAGAGTATATATAGCTCGCCTTCGGAAAAGTCCCTAACTACGTTCTTCTACTATAGTCGGGATAGGGCGTCTAGTATTATATATTTAACACTAAGTTTATAACGGATCTCTATATTTTAAAAACGCTAAATATAATTTAAGGCCCGTACGATACGTAAATTAATCTTTACCGTAGACGAGGTAGTTATATTTATTTATTTAACTATATTAAACGTAGCTCTATAATTAATATAAACGACTATCTTAGAGGTTAATTCGACTATATATTTAATTTTAATAAATACCTATATTATTCTTATTAATTCTATTTTAGTAGGTTAATAACGTATTTCTATATTCTTAAAGAGTCGGTTAAGGAAAAGAATAAATTAAATCTACTTCTAGTCGGGATAGAAGTTTTTTAGTTCTTTTATAATATAATAAATTATAGCCCCGTAACCGAATTCTTTACTAGTATTAAAGTCGATAAATAGTTCCTTTTTATTATCGAAGTAATATAAAAAGAAAGATTTAGAAAGGGTATTTTAAATAGTTTTAAATAAACGGATCTCTTATAAAGAAAGTAATTTAAAACTAGTCTTCTTAATATATTCTTATCGCTAAGCGCTTATAGGGGGTACTCTATTTAGTAGCGCGGTTTTCTTATTTTATAAAGACCTAGCTAGAGTAATATAATCTTTAATATAATCTCTTAATTAATTAATTATTCCTAGGTACGTTTTAAATATTACTAATATTTAAAGAAAAGTTAATTATTTAATAATTATAAACTTTTCTTTAAAAATTAATAACCCGAACGAGTTAACCTTCTAATTAAATAGTATAATTAACGGATAACCGATAAACGCCTTCTTAGGGTTAATTAAAATATTAAACTTAACGAATAAAGAAAATATTATATATAGGTATTAAATATAATCCTCGAGGGTCTAAGAGAATACTATAATATTATCGATATATACTCGGGCGAATACTTTATAGATATATAAGATCCGGTCTATTTATTACTATACGTATATAAACGAGTTCTTAAATCCTATTACCGTAATATTAAAAGTCTCTTAGCCGCGGTATAATACGACGGTAAATTTATATCTATCCTTAAAGTATATACGTTATTAATAAAAGAAACTAGCCGCGTCGATAATAATAATCTAATAATAACTCTTAACGGCGTTAATTATATTATTCTATAAAAGTAAATAGTAGACGTCTATTATAATTATAATATTTAAATCTCGAATATTAATAATAGTACGGCCCTTCTTAATACTATCTAATTTTATAATCTAAATAACGAAGACTAGGAAGTTAAATAAAGTAACTTATATCGTCTATTTAAACCGTCCCTAAATATATAGTTTATTAAAGGTTTCGTTAATAATCTTCTAGCTCTCGTTATTTATAGAATAAATATATACCGTTTTAAATACTTTATCTTCCTAGTCGGCGCGTAGTAGTATATATATTTATTCGTTTTCTAGAATATTAATAAAGCCTCCTTCTATTTAAAGTATAAGGAATTAATTAATAATCTTTACTAGCTCCGGTTATTTACTATAAATAATAATACCGTTTAAGAGGATATTATCCTTTACCGAATTAATTATCTCTATTAATAGAATAGAAGATTAGGAACTAGTTAAATTCTTTATATCTTTACCCTTTAAAGATTATTTAAGAAGTAATAAACTAGAGTTAATAATAACCGTACTATTAAAAGTGTTTTTAATAAAAGTTTCTTTATACTTCTAAAGAGGCCTTCGTATAGCGAGCTCGTAAACGTCGTTATCGCCTATAGTAATATTATAGTAATTATTAAATTAAACCTCGATTACTTGGCCTAGCTTTATATTCCTAGGGATTTTAATATATTTATCCGTCTTATTCTTTATAAATATTAATTTTATTATATCGTTAACGATTCCGGTAAAGAGGTATAAGTTAGTATCTACCGGTTTAAAGAAGTAATCTCGTATTAATAAATTAAACTTATAGACTTCGATAATTACCGTAACTTATAGGGGGATAATTTTTATTTTCGTAATATATACCGGCCGGTTCATATTTATACCTTTTAAATAAACGTCGATAGGGTACTCTATATCGTAACTACCGATACGGGCGATTTATTAAAATACTAGTATATTAATCCCTTTAGGGGCTATAACGTTTATATTAATAAATATATTTACTTTAAAATTATCTATAATGAAGACTTCTTTAGGGGCGGTTTCGGTTATTATTTTATTATCGCTTTTATCTTTCCCGGGGAAGTATAAAGAGGTAACGATATATTTAAAAATAATATAATAATTAATATTAATACCGGTAACTTAGAGTAGGGTTATTATAGTACAGATTCTAACTTTTAGAAAAAAGTGTATTATGAATTTACGGTCGGCGATAATTACCCTATAGTTAATATTTTTATAACTCTTTTCTATTTTAATTCTAGGGTTTAAGCCGACCCAAATACCGGTGTATTAATACTTCTTAAATACTTATCCTATTCCCGTATTTTTAGAAGAGTCGTAGTTTAATTTAATAATAGGTTTCTATTTTAGTAATTCGTTATTTATTTTAACCTAGTAATAGATTTCTATATTCTTATTTATTACTAAAGACTATTTACTTTTCTAAATAGTATTTATAATTAAATATTTAGGGTAAGAGGTTTTAATAGGGTTCTTATTTAAACTTTAACTTCTAAAATATATATTTAATATATTTTTAAAAAAGAATAACTCTTTATAAATACAATACTCGATTTATTTAGGCGAATCGATAATAGTAATTCAATAACCGGTTATTTCGTTTTATTTATTATAATAATCTTTTTACTATTAATCCTAACTCTATTTATTAACGTAATTAATATTAAATATAGATTATTCTTCTATTTATAACTCTATAATACCGTCTTCTTAAGAGTGGTTCTTTTATACCTCGGTTTTATAATAAATAGTTATATACCTAAGGGATATTTATTATTACTCGAAATAATTAAAATTATAACTACTAATTATAGGCCCGCGGTTTTCTTGGCGCGGTTAATAATTAAGACAATTTCTATTTCTAAGAGGGAAAGGGGCGTTTCTAGTATTATTATTAATAATTTATAACTAAATAAATAACGGTTAAATTTAATAAAACTACTATTACGTTTAAGAGATATTTAGTATATTTTAATAGGCCGGATTAATAAATTAATAAGAAGTAACCTAAAGTAACTAGTTTTACTATAGGCGGAACTAGTTAAATTATTGATAATTCTACTAGTCTTATCGTAAACTCTCTAGTTTAAAAGGCGGTAAAGGCCTAGTCGTTTTATTACTTCGTATTATTCCTAGTTAGACTTCTTCTTTAACGTTAAATAAATTAAGGAATTTATCTAATAGAATACTAGGTTTAGGCGGATTAATAAAAGACTTAAAGTTAGAATTAATATAATCGTAGATTATAAATATTTATTAATATACGTTAGGAATATCGGCGGTTTTAATTAAATTAAATATCTTATTTATATACTACCTAAACGTCTTACTAGTACGTATTTAAACAAATTTATATTTATTAAAACGAAGTTTATATATAGTTTCTAGCGTTTTTATTTTTAATTATTTAATAAAACTACGCTTCGGATTAGCGTAGGGTAGGGTAGGGATCGAGGTATAATCCCTACCCTAACCTAGCGTAGGGATCTATTGGCGTAGGGTTTAGGGTAAAGTAGAGTAAAATAAAAATCCCTTAAGAATCTCTACTACGCCAAGGCGGATTTCTAATAATTATTCTAATAACGTTACTGCCTCTATAGATATACGTATTTATAGCTACTACTACTCTTATAAATATATATACTCATGACTACTACTACCTCTATAGATATACGTACTTATAGTTACTACTGCCTCTATAGATATACGCACTTATGGCTACTACTACCTCTATAGATATATATACTCATGACTACTACTACCTCTATAGATATGCGCGTACTTATAGCTACTACTACCTCTATAGATATACGCACTCATAGCTACTGCTGCCCCTATAGATATACGCACTCATGGCTACTACTACCCCCATAGATATATATACTCATGACTACTACTGCCCCTATAGATATGCGCGCACTTATAGCTACTGCTGCCTCTATAGATATACGCACTCATGACTACTACTACTCTTATAGATATGCGTACTTATGGCTACTACTACCCTCATAGATATATATACTCATGGCTACTACTGCCCCTATAGATATACGTACTTATAACTACTACTACCCCTATAGATACGCGTACTTATGGAATAAACGCTCGGACCTATAATTATTCAAGTTAATATTAAAATTAAGACTATTATTAACCTAAAGTTAAATATAACCGAAGGTTTTATTAAAGACGTAGTTTAATTCGTTTATTTTAAAATTAAGGGGACGTTAAAATAATAGTTTAGTTTTAAATTTAAAACTAACCGTTTTTAAATATTTATTAATACGTTTTAATATTAATATTTTCCCTTAAACTTATTATTTTATTCCGAAGAATATTTCGATTTAAAATCGGTAAATAAAGAATAATAATAGATATTAATTATAATAATCATTATAATAATCGTCTCTCTATAGTATAATCTATAATATATTTTATTATTAATCTATAATAGGAGTAGTAGTAGTTATAAGTACGTATATCGATGGGGGTAGTAATAACCATGAGTATATATATCTATAGAGGTAGTAGTAGCCATGAGTACGTATATCTATAAGGGTAGTAGTAGCCATGAGTATATATATCTATAAAGGTAGTAGTAGTCATAAGTGCGTATATCTATAGGGGCAGTAGTAGTTATAAATACGTATATCTATAGAGGCAGTAGTAGCTATAAGTGCGCGTATATCTATAGGGGTAGTAATAGCCATAAGTATATATATCTATAAGAGTAGTAGTAACCATGAGTACGCGCATATCTATAGAGGTAGTAGTAGTTATAAGTGCGCGCATATCTATAGGGGCAGTAGTAGTTATAAGTATATATATTTATAGAGGTAGTAGTAACCATAAGTACGTATATCTATAGAGGTAGTAGTAGTCATGAGTACGTATATCTATAAAGGTAGTAGCGTTATTAGAATAATTATTAGAAATCCGCCTTAGCGTAGTAGAGATTCTTAAGGGATCCCTACCCTACCCTACCCTAACTTAGGGTAGGGATCGAACCGCGATCTCTACTCTACGCCCTACCCTACTCTACTCTATATTAGTATTCCCTTTGGGGATCCCTACGCTAATCCGAAGTATAAATAAAACGATTTATTTATTTAGGGCTAGCGAAGGTACGTATTAATACTTTAATATTAATATTTAATTTATTCGAGAATTATTTAAAGGTTATTTTTTTAAGATATAAAAATAGAAACTTTCGTACCTTCTCTTTACCGTATTATTTAATTATATTATTAACGCGATTCTTAAAGTCGAAAACGTTCTTATATATAATATACTTTTTTAAAGTAAGTAAGTTATTCTTTTTATTACCTTTAAAGTCGAAGAATTTAATCTCTTCGAGTTTTAACTTATTTTAAGTATTTACTCTAGTATTAATACCGTCTTAACTAGTTAAATTATTTACTCTTAATAGGCCTTAAGGTTTTATTAGGTCTTTCTTTATCCTAGTTACTAACTTAATAATAAAAGCCTGAATTTCTAGCGATTCTATAAATTATATTATTTATTCGGAATTTATAGTAGGTTACTCGGGCTCGGGAGGAGTTATAATTTCTTCGTTTTTAAATTCGTTCTTTAAAGACTATTTCTTTTATAGGTATTAACGTAACTCTTTAATATCCTTTTAGAAAATACCGATAAACGGTATTATAAATATTTTATTTATAACCTAGGGTAGTTATATAATAGGTTATTTAAACTTAATATACTCTAAAAGGTCGTTATTAAATTACTTCGCTTTCCGGCCCCTCTTTAATAAATATTGAAAAAGTACTTTAGTAGGAGGATAAAGAGACTATATAATTATCTAGGTAATTACTCGTTTAACGTTAAAAGTAACTTTTACTTATTTTAAAATATATTTACTCAATAATAAAAATTCTTATAAATAAAAAGTAAAATTAACTATAGTAGGGTTTAACTAAATCTCTTCTAGGGTAATAACCAAGGTAATAATTAATAATAAATACTAAAAGTAATAATACTAGGCGAATAATAAGAGTAGTATTAAAAGACTAGTATTCTAGTATTCTTTTTCTATAGCGGAAGCGTAAGAGATATAATTAATAATATATTTACTAGGCTAGACGTTTACTTAATAAGTAGTTTACTAAAATAAATAACTATATTAATAAAAGAGAAATAAATAAAGAGACGTTTTAAATACTTAGTTTAATATTTATTATAAATAGCCTAAATAAAAAGGGTACTAAATAAGTTATTTTAATAATTTAATAAAGAGTTTAAAAATATTTATTTAAGGTAGTAAGGTGCGGTACAAAAATACTAAATATATATAATATAAATAAAGCTCGCTATCGATACGGAGTAAGTTATTTTGAATATAGTAGTTAATAGGGAGTGTATTAACCGTTTTAGAGGTAATTTTACTATTTATAATTAATATAATCGTTCTTACTAATATAGAAGAGGTATGGTTCTACGTTAGTATTACTATTATTACTATTTGACACGGGGTTAATATAATAGTATATAGTATAAAAGATATTAATTATTCTATAAAGAATTTAACTTTGATATATTAGAATCCTAGAGTTACCCTAGTCCCGATAGGGCTAGCGGTAGGGCTTAGCCCGTTATTTTAATAAATATTTATAATAATACTCCTACTAAAGTCCACCCCGTGATATATACGATATATATATAATATTTTTAAATACGACTCTCCTCTCGGCTCTAATCCTACTACCGATTAATTTAATATATTTATTATTAACGATCTCGATATTATCGATCTTATTTTATTCTCTAGCGGTATATAAAGAGTTATAATATTTAATTATAAAACTTTTTTAATTAAAAACGCCGTAAAGCCTCGCCTTTAATATAGTGGTATAAAGGGTACGAGTCGCTATATCTTAAATAAATTAATATCTTTTTACGAGGCTTCTAAAGAAGAAATTAAAAATAAAATTAATAATTCTAATTTTATTTTTATTTTTACTTTTTATTTTTTAATTCGATTTCCTAGCCCCGGCCCTACTTATAAATAGTCGAGTTTTACTATTAAGAAAACTAGCCGCTTTAAATATAAACCTACCCGTAAGCGCTTTATTAATCGTAAAGATATATCTCGCTCGAAGTTTATTAATAAGAAGTAGTTAATAGTAATTAATACTTAGTAATATTTTCTCTTCTTACTTTTTACTTTCTATATTTTTTTTATTTTTATATTCTCTTCGAATATTTCCTATAATTCTAGCGCGTTATCTAAAGTATTTATATTAATTTATTTATTAAAGATCTTTAGTTATCCTAGTTATTTTATAAAATCAAGTACCTCGCTCTTTATTTATTTTTTTTAGTACCTCTTCTACGCTGCGGAATAGGGAAGGGAATTTTTTTTTTACTAATATTTATCCTAATTTTTTGAATTCTCTTCCTCGATTTTCGAAAAAGTCAAAATTCCCTTCCCTGTTCCGTAGCGTAACCTCTTCTACTTCTTATTCGTTTATATTATTTATTAATTCCGGTAGAGATATATTAGGAATCGAAATATCGCCCTATTATTAATAATACGACTCTAGAAGCGATATACAGAAAATATTATAAATATAATAACTAGTTAATAATCCTAGGTAGTATATTTATATTCCGACGGTATCTAAAATCTTAAATAGTTTAATTACTTTATAAGAGAGTTTCTTACTTAGTTATTTTTATATTAAGTTTTTAATTAATAATAGTATAAGATTATTTATATTAAATAATTTCGGTTTATATCTTTTATTATAGTTACGCTTCTACGCCTCGACCGCGATAATTTATATTTTTATTAAATACTCTCTTAAAATTTTTAATTTTTTTAATTTCTTTTATACCGACGATACTTCTCCCCCGTATATCTCGCCCTCGAGACGCGGTTTAAGAGATGGATTATAACTATATATAACTATAAATAGTATTTATTTTATTATTATATACTCCGTACTATAATATATTTATTCTACTATAGGTAAAAGTATTACCTAGTTATTTTACTCACTTAAATAAAAGATTTTTAAATAATATTCTAAAGTTTAATTCTAGTATTTTATCTAATTATTTATCTACGGATAAAATACGATATTTAGGCGTCTTTTAATTTTTATTAAATAATATACCTCTAATTAAAATATATTTATAAAGATAGAACCTCTATTAGAAATAATCCAATCAAGAACTTTAAACTTTAGAATAATTTCTTCGAATATTAATTTTATTAACCCCGTAGAGTCGATTATTTTAATAGTTAAAATATATCGTAATATCTTTATATATTTATTTATAATTATAAGAATCGTATTATAAACGCGCCTATATCGTTTATTTAGAGGTAAATTAATAATAAAATTTATTATAATTTCTTTCTACGACCCCGGCGTAGGATATAATAAAGAATTAATCTCGTTATAAAAATAATATCGATATACCTTAACCCGCTAGTATATATTATATATATCGATATATTCTTATATATCGGCCTTAAGAGTACTCTAGAAATATTTTCTAATAAATAACTCTATTATCTTTTTAATACTAAAATACCCCGTTAATATATTATTATAATATCGTTCTAATAGCTCTTCGCGGACTAATCTTTCTTTAAATATATAAATCTTATTATTATATCTAAAAATTAATATAGAATCTAAAGTCTATACTTTAACGGAACGCTAGTAATCCGTTTATATAATCTCGGCGATTTTTATTTACGAGAAGGAATTATTCTTTTATAAAATACGAATTATTTTAATTATTAATAAATTTTTAGTGTTATAAACCGTTTCGTAAAATACTATTAATTTAATAATAATATATAGAATAAATAATCTATAGTTTATAGTTCTAGCGATAGGGTTAAATAGTTCCTCTATTATATCGTAATCGATTTAAATAAATATCTCGTTTAAATTTCTTAGAATTTCTTATTTAGGTATTAACTCCCTAGGCCTAGATAAATATACTACCGAAAAATATATCTTTTTTATAATAAATCTTAAAGACCTTAATAACGTAAATTTTATATATATTAAATTTTACGCGATATTTACGGATATATTATTTAATACTAGCGAAGTATTATCTACCTCTAAATCTTCTATATTTACGAATATATTTTATATTATAACGAAAATAGGGCCTTAACTAATATCTTTTAAATTTAATAACTTTTATTATAATATAAGTAATATATTATCCAAAAAACTATCCTAGTCTTTATAATTAAAATAATATAAAAAGTCGTCGGCTAAATTACTTTTCCTAGAATAATATAAAATTAAGAAATTAAAAAATGAAAATCTTATTACCTGACGCGCCTAGCGATTATTTAATTATTTAATATTTATAAAACCCTTTAGGTTATTATAATTAATTAAGACTTCTATTTTATATAAACTACCCTCGAGGTAGTATCGTTATTATTTAAATATTATAATAATTACGAGGAGCTCTTTATTATAAATCTTATATCGAATTTTTAAACCTTATATTTTATAGGACTAGAAAATAACGGGATATTATTCGTTATTATTTTATAATTATATTAAAATCGTAGTTATGATAAAATTAGAAGTATTTATTTTAATCCGAATTTTTAATTCTAGATTAAAGTGTATTAAAATTAGTATATATAAAAATAAATCGCGAAGTAGGTAAAACGTTTATTTTACCTCTTTAGGCTATTTAAATAAACCAAATTTTTTATTATTTTAACTACTTTTTAATAAACCCGTTAATAGGCCTATTATCTACGAATAACGATAAATAAATTAATAATAAAAATTAATAAAGCCTAAAAACATTTATATATTATAAAAGGACTTTAGTTTTAGTTAGGACTAAATTATATCAATTTTATATTCGTCTATCGATATATCTTTAGTATTTATAATAAACCCTAGAAATTTAATTAACCGAGTAAAAAACTCGTATTTCTTAAAACTCGCGAATAAAGAATATTTTCATAGGCGTTCGAGTATTTATCGTATATAATTAATATACTCCCCTTTTAAATTTAAATCAATTAGGATATTATCTAGATAAATAATATAAAATATATTTATTAAATTTATTAACGATTTATTAATATAAATTTAAAAAGTAATAGGTATATTTATTAAACTAAATAATATTATTATATATTCGAAAAGATTATACTATATACGAAATATTATCTTCTATTTATCGCCTTCCTTAATTCTTATTCGATAATAAATATCTTTTAAATTAAGTTTCGTAAATTATATAACGCTATTTAAGCGGTCTAGCGTCTTATTAATTAAGGGTAACGGGTAACGATTCTTAATAATAATTTTATTAAAACCTCGGTAATCGATATATAATCGTAGTTTATTATTCTTTTTTAAAATAAAAAGAATAGGAGCCCCGGCGGGGTTTACGGAGTATTTAATTTAACCCTTTATTAAAATATCGTTTAAGTATCTCCTTAACTTTATTAATTTTAAGTTCGATAAATTATAGAGAGGCCCGTATAACGGGTTACCCTCTATATTAATTATATAATCGTTATTTTTATATAACGATAATCGACCTACTCCTTTATTTAAAAAGATATTATTAAAATCTATAAATTCGTTAGGAAGCGTAAGCGATATAATAATAAAATTATTTAAAAAATATTATATTAACGGTGGTATCGCCTTTCTTAACCTCGTTCCTATTAATAGGATCTTAATTAAAGGGATAAGTCTTAATATAAATTAATATATATATAATTAACTACGTCTTTAATAATTTTATAAAATACTTAAATAATTTTAATATATATATATTTAGCGCGATACCGAACCGTTAGATATATATATTATAATCGGTTTAAATTTTTTCCTTTTCTATAACTAGTATATTTATAGTAATAGGCGAGTCTTTTTTATTAATAAAATAAAAAATATTATTTTACTCCCTAGTTTATCCCTATAAATTAATTAACCGGTAGACGATATTATAAATATTATAATAATAAATAAATTACCCGGTTATTTATTTAAGAGTCGGTAGCGGCTCGTTTTTAAAACGCTCTAAATTATACTACTATATAAATATCTCGTTAATAATATTCATCCCCGCTCCTAGATCTTTATCCATTTTAATATAAATAATTTTTATATTAATATTAATTAGGTTCGTAATAACTTCGCTATTAATATTTATACTCGGTCGGGTTTTTATTTCTTTTTATTCCTTTAGGATAAAGATTTCCCCGAGGGTTTATTATTTTTGAACTCGGCGGTATAATCGCCGATATAATTAATAGTCTTTATTTTCTTCTTTAGATATTTATTAGAGTAGTAGCCGAATTTATAATAATTAAAATACTTAATATCTTTAAGATTCTTATCGCTCGCGCGAGTTATATAGAGTTTATTTATATTTCTATAACTACTACTATTAGAACCTTATCTCTTTATACTAGATTTATTTTTATTATCTCCGCTTTTTAACCCCTTTTTATACCTCTTCCGAGGTTTTAATTAATTATTTTAATTATTATCTTATATCTTAAAGTCTCGATTAAGATTACGTTTATAATATACCGTAAACGATATAAATTCGGTTCGTTTAATAAGAATACTTTAGGCTCGGTTAACTTCTTTTAAAATATTAAGTCTTAAATAAGTTATTAAATAAATTATCTATTACTCTTTATTATAAAGAGATAATTCGGTTTTTAGAGTAATAAAATAAATATTAAAATCTTATATTAATTAATTATTCCTTTAATATATATATTAATATTTAAAATTCGTATTATAACTTAATTTAAAAAGTCTTTAATTATATTAAATAAATAATCCGTAAAGAGTTTTTATATTAATATATTTATTAGATAAATTTCCTTATATTTATTTTATAACTTCTTAATTTACCTTTTTAAATAGGGTATTATATATAAAATCTTTTTTTTATTTATTCGAAAGTTTACGGGTATTAAACGGAACGTAGTCTTTATATTATAAATTTATTCTCGATAATTTTACGAATTCTTTATATAAAAATCCTATAGTTTCGATAATTATAAATTATTTTAATTTATATTAAAACCGATTTAATTACGACCTACCGTCGGGCCGCTTTCGTCTTTTATATTTGATTTTTAAAAATTATCTTCGATTTCCTTATCTCCTTTACCTACGATAATTTATTATAAATTTTCGATATTCTTTTAAATTATAATAATAGAGGCCTTTTTCTCGAGTACTTTCTATTTATATTTTAATTCTATAAATCGTTAATCTACCGTAAGATTAATATTCTTTAGTAAATCTCTTATATTTTCGTTTAGAGTATTAATCCTATATATCTCGCCTTCGGGACGATTATTTCTAAAGAGATTTTTTATACTTTTAATAAATTATTATTTAAAAAGGTTAAAAGAGATTAAAATTATTAAATTATAATATTTAAAGTATTTATAATAATATAAAAATAAGTATAAAGTCTTAATAAGAAAATAATCTTTATATTTAAATAATAGAATTAATTTTTAAAGAGTTAAAGCGAGGGCTTTAAATTTTTTATTTCTAAAAAGAGCTCCGGAGTACCGGAAACTATAATATAATACTATAATATAAATGACGTAACCACGCCGTATACTCTCTATATAGAATTTATATATTATATTTAATAACTACTACGTCGGTAAAATGAAAAGTAGCTCGATCGTGGTTTAGGGCGCTCGACGGGCGCCCTAGGAACTTTAAACACGATATCTATCTACCGATTCGATAGGCGCCCGAGGTATATAGTTAAGGGGCCTAAAGTTACTCGGGCGTATACCGAGTAAACCTAAAACCACTATTAATGGGTATTAAATTAGAGGTGCGTTATTAATTTTAGACCCCCGTCTATAACCCCTATTTATAGTTATAACTTTATTCTATTCATAGTTATAGTCTTATTCTATTTATAGTTATAGCGTATTCTATAGTCCTATCGCTATCGTATTTCTATAATTATTACTATCGTACCCCTAAACCCCTAGTATATATTTTAATATATAGCCTACGTATTACCCCCGCGAGGATTTCGCCTAAATCGATCGATTCTAGGGATTAAAATTTACTAGCGTTAAAAGTAGTTCTAGGGGGTCGTTACCGTCGATAAAAATAATTATAGAATATTAAAATTTTAGGTAGTAAATTATATAATTTTCTAAAATTAAAGTCTTTAAAACTCCGGGTTTAAATTATACTCGTTAAGAGCCCGATACGTATTTTATAATAACCTCGGGCGCCTAAAATCATTCGGGTACCCCGAGTTTATCTCGGGCGCCTAAGATAATTTACTTAACGGCCTCGAGTTATTAAAGCCGGTTTTCGATTTACCGACGTATAAAGCTAGTCTTAATATAATATAATATTTAATAATATTAACGAGAGTAATAATTTCTAGTTAATAACGAATAGATTTTACTTATTTATATTAATTAAATATTACCGTCGATTCTCGCGAGATTATAATAATAGTCGTAGTTAATATAGCGAAAAATAGAAATCTTAAACTCTCTATTCTTATAGATACTCAAGGGGTACATCGGCAAGTCCGGAAAAACAATTCTACAAAATCGCTACTTAATCGGTGCAAAATGCGCATTTTGCAGCCTTGGCAAATCTTGGCGCCAAGATTTTTAAGTGAGAGTTAAGGTCTGCGCGGGAGCGCTAAACTTAATCCTAAAAGTAGCTTTATAGCCCTATAGGGCAACGCTAATAAAAATCTAATTAAAAATTCGGAATCTAGGCTAAAAATAGATTTAGTAAAATATTCATATTCCTATATAGGGGCCCTAGTCTAGATACTATAAAAAGTTAAAGTTCAAAAAAGAAAAAAAAAAAGTTGCTAAATCGGTGCAATATCGCTACTTAATCGGTACATAATATACTTAGAATACGGGACATAAGTAGATACGTATTTCCAGTATTTTATACAATTTCGGTATAAAATACGTAAAAATCGGGGTTTCCGGACTTACCGATATAGTAGATATTTTAATTAAAAAAATTTAATTTCTTATAACTTTATTTTATAATAACTAGTATTTATTTAATATCTCTTACTTTTAACGAGGAAGCCTACGATAAATAAATTAGAAAATATTATATATATTAATTTAAAGAGTAATTAGTAATAAATAATAACTACGCTTCGGATTAGTATAGGGTAGGGTAGGAATCGAGGTATAATCCCTACCCTAGTTTAGTATAAGGATCTATTAGCGTAGAGCGTAGAGTAAAGTAGAGTAGGGTAGGGATTTACTAAGGGATCTCTACTACGCCAAAATAATAACTCTAGGAACGTATTATAGTTACTACTACTTTTATAAATATATATATTTATAGCTACTACTACCTCTATAGATATATATACTCATAGTTACTACTACCTCTATAGATATATATATTTATAGTTACTACTACCTTTATAGATATATATACTTATAGCTACTACTACCCTTATAGATATATACGCACTTATAGCCACTACTACCTCTATAGATATACGTACTTATAGCTACTACTACCTCTATAGATATATATACTTATAGCTATTACTACCCTTATAGATATATATATTTATAACTACTACTAGCCCTATAGATATATATATACTTATGACTATTACTACCTTTATAGATATACGTACTCATAACTACTACTACCTCTATAGATATATATACTCATGGCTGTTACTACTCTTATAGATATATATACTCATAGCTATTACTACCTCTATAGATATACGTATTTATAGCTACTACTACCTCTATAGATACACGTATTTATAACTACTACTACTACTGCCCCTATAGATATATATATTTATAACTACTACTACTCCTATTATAGATTAATAATAAGATATATTATAGATTATACTATAGAGAGACGATTATTATAATGATTATTATAATTAATATCTACTATTATTCCTTACTCACCGATTTTAAATCGAAATATTCTTCGGAATAAAATAATAAGTTTAAGGGAAAATACTAATATTAAAACGTATTAATAAATATTTAAAAAGGGTTAGTTTTAAATTTAAAACTAAACTATTATTTTAGCGTCCCCTTAATTTTAAAATAAACGAATTAAACTACGTCTTTAATAAAACCTTCGGTTATATCTAACTTTAGGTTAATAATAGTCTTAATTTTAATATTAACTTGAATAATTATAGATTCGAGTATTTATTCTATAAGTGCGTGTATTTATAGGGGTAGTAATAGTTATAAATATATATATCTATAGAGGTAGTAGTAGCCATAAGTGCGTATATCTATAAAGGTAGTAGTAGCTATAAGTATATATATCTATAGGGGTAGTAGTAGCTATAAGTATATATATCTATAAAAGTAGTAGTAGTCATGAGTATATATATCTATAAAGGTAGTAGGAGCCATAAATATATATATCTATAAAGATAGTAGTAGCTATGAGTATATATATTTATAGAGGTAGTAGTAGTTATGAGTACGTATATCTATAAGAGTAGTAGTAGTTATAAATATATATATTTATAAGGGTAGTAGTAGCTATAAGTATATATATCTATAGAGGTAGTAGTAGTCATAAATACACGTATCTATAGAGGTAGTAGTAGTTATAAATACGTATATTTATAGTAGCTATAATACGTCCTTAAGGTTATTATAATAATTATTAGAAATCCGTCTTAACGTAGTAGGGATTCTTTAGTAAATCTCTACCCTACCCTATTTTAATTTAGGGTAGGGATCGAGTCGCGATCCTTATTTTAAACCCTACCCTATTTTACTCTATATTAATATTCTCTTTAAAGATCTCTATATTAATCCGAAGTATAATAATAACGTTATTAAAAAAAAGCGGAGTAAACGAAACTATCTTTATTCTTAAATAAATTATAGTAGATTTTTACTAGATAAAGTATTTTATTTATATAGTAATATATATAAATATCTTCCGCTAGATAGGGTATTATTAAAAGTAAAATATTAATTTTATATATAAAAGTTAATTTAAAACCTAGCCAAATATATTTTAAATAATAAACTATTATAATATTCTCCGTTAAAGAGTATATCGAGTATTAAATCTTTAAGGAAAGTATTATCTAGATATATATAATAATAATAAATAAAGAAATATAGAGTAAATATATAAATTAAATATTTTATAATATAAATAAAACTAAGTATTACGCTTTCTTTAATAAATATTTTAATAATAATAAAGAGTCGTCTTTATCTTTATTCTTATACTTATTATTAATAGATAATATTAATTACTTATCGTTAATATCGGCTAGTATTTTATTATAGTAAATATAATTCTTATCTTTATTAAAGTTAAGTATTAGTTTAATTCGATACGAAGGTCTTCGAATATAAAACTCGATTAAAATTAAATCCTTAATTTATACCTTCTCGTATTTCTGAGAAATTACTATACAATTAAATTATTATAGAATATTATCGCGATTATACGAGGAGATCTTAAGGGTAGTATTATTATTATATTAATTTATCTAAATTTTAATCTTAGCGGCGAGGATTAACTAAATACCTAGTAAAAGTAATTAATATTAATATAATAAAATTATAATACGTTAAGCTATCTATATTTAAAGAAATACTATTACTACTTTTTAATTCGTTTAGTTTTAACGATATTTATAGTTTTATTCGCGAACTTTATTACTTATTAGAATAAAGATAGTAAATAAAACTTTATAAATAATTTAACGAGTCGCGGTATATTCGTCTCGATTTTTAACTAGCCGGTAGTATCTTTTTTAAAAAAGCTCTTCGATTTTAAATTAAATAAAATAGAAATAGAAATATTCGATAGAAGTAAAAATAGTTATACCTTTATATTAATAATAACTCTTATTTTCTAGTTCGTTTTATAATATCCTATCCGCCGCCGTATTTCTCTAAATATTAACGACGATTTATTTTCGTAGAGAAAGATTTTCTTAATTAAAGACTTATACTCTTTAAAATTAAACTATCGGAGGTAATATATATATAAGGTATAAAATAAATCCTTAAACTTCGATATAATATCGGGGTTTATTTATTCCTCGTTAAATTCTATTAAAGATAAAGATAATAGTAGTATTAATTTATTATTATTATTATATCTCTTTAACTCTTTTTATCTCGCTAGCTCTTCTTTTAATCTTCGGTTATCCTAGTTAATAATAGTTTAAAAGTCTTTATCCGGCTACTACGATTTATTTAATAAAATTCCGTCGCTCTAAAGAAATTAGTATTAAATCTAGAAATAGAATAAACGAGTTTATTATTTAATAATTATTTAATTTAAATTCCTTTTATACCCCTTTTTTAATTTTCTCTTTTAACTTCGAGGTTTTAATTTTCTTAACTTTCTATTATAATTATAATAATAATATTTTATATTTACTACCTCGAGTAAAAATAATTAAGGGCTAGGTATTCTAGTATTTAAATTATAATAATAATTAATTTATTATACTTTAGCCCATATTTTCTAGTTTATTTTAAATATATATATAAAATTAAAGATAAAACGAAACGGTAGAATAAGTAATAATAAATCTAGAATAAATAATAATAATTTAAAGAAACGGGGAATTCTATTTATAAAAGTTATTTAACGCGCCGAAATTCTCCCGTATTAATATAAAATACTTTAAGTATATAAAAAAGAGTAGAGATAAATATATTTTAAATATCTCGAAATTATAACGTAAAATATATAATAGTTAAAACCGCTAGTACTTTAACCCTTAATATTATTTAATATTTATTAATAAATAGGTATAAAGTTCTAAATTAAAGATATCGTTAATAGAGAAGATTTTAATTTATATATTAGCGACCGTCCTCTTTCCCGACTCTTATTATTATTTTAAATTACTAGCGGTAACGAGTTAGCTATATAATTAAAATAAAAAGAAGAGCTATATTTTAAATCCTATAAACCGATTATAATTAAAATAATAAACTATATTAGGAGGTTAACTAGAGGGTTATAAATATTAAATTTATAATAATAAGTACCTAGGTTTATTATATAGATAAAGTACCTTAATATAAAAGACTATTAGGAATTATAATACTACGGGTAGAAATAAAAGCTATATATAATTTATATAAAGAATAAATAATATAGAAGAGAGGGTTTAAATTAATAATTTCTCCAAGTTAATTAAATATCGCGATAATAAATATTAACTAAAACTTTTCTTCTAAGTTATAATAAATTATTAATTTAATTAACTACCTTATATAATTACTTAAATATATTATTTATTATTTTATTATTTCTAAAAATATCTATATTAAAGCGCCTATCTTTAATATTTCCTACGTTCTTCTCTAATCTCTTATTATATTATCGCTGTTTTAAAATCCTCTCTAGGTTTTTTAATAGCCTCGAAGTCTTTTTAAATAAATATCTTATTTTTCTATTATACTATTATATAGTCCTATTAATTTTATACTAGTTATAGATTTATAATATTGGGTAATATATACTTTATAGCCCTCGCTCGCTATATATAGAAAAGTAATATAGATTTGATATAACGTCGAGGCCGAATACCCGTAATAAGGGGGCCGTTTATATTAAAACGGCCGAGATTTATAAATATAGAGTATACTTCGGATTAGTGTAGGGTGGGATAGAGATCGAGGTATAATCCCTACCCTAATTTAACGTAGGGATCTATTAGTATAGGGCGTAAAATAGGGTAGAGTAAAGTAGGGATTTACTAAGAGATCCTTACTACGTTAAGACGGATTTTTAATAATTATTATAATAACTCTAAGAACGTATTATAACTACTACTACCCTATAAATATATATATTTATAACTATTATTACTTTTATAAATATACGTATTTATAGTTATTATTACTTTTATAGATATACGTACTTATTATTAAGGGACGGGATTAGTATCTAGATATTTATTAAACTAACGGCCAGGTTTATTAAACTATGGCCTAGTTATAATATAGGAGTAGACTAAAATAAAAAATAAAGGATAAAAACTAGGGTAGGGCCAGCTACTATCTAAATAAAAACTAGTATATAGAGTACTTATTTATTTCCTATCCCGATTATATTAAGATAGAAATAGGGAAACTAGTTTAAATTTAAATTAGATTTAAAATAAATTAAATTAAATTAAGATAATTTAGACTTAAATTAGATTTAAAGTAAATAAAACTATACTATAATAATAGCCCCCTCTTTAAGGTCGAGCTCCTACGAGATAAATAAACGATTAATTCGATTAATTAGATTTCGTAACCCTAAATCTTATTTAGGGTTACGAAATAGTTAAGATAAAAGCGCGTCGGAGTATTCGAGTCATTAATAATAATAAATAAAAGATAGGACGGAGAATAAGCGGCGGTATATAGATAAGACTAGGCGTTAATATTATTATCTATAAATAATAACGGCGGGGCTAGGCTATAGGGTGTTATTTATTTATATAATAATACGAAGTATCGGTCGAAGCCGATATAAAACGATAACCGAGGGGATAATAACGGATAAGGAATAAATTATAATATAAATAAGGGTTAACTTCTTAAAAATCGGATTAAAATAAAGATAATAAAGATTCCTTATACTAGTACCTCTAAATAATATATAGTAATTTATAAAGACTAGCGGCGCTAGGATTCGAGATATAATATTTATTAATAAATTATTAATAACGGGTAAGGTATTAAAAGAGTTTTTATATAATAACGTAACCTTTTTAATTAACGTAGTACTTTAATAAAAATAGACTATAACGGCGATCGTATTTAGAATTCAAGATACCGTTAATATACTATTTACGTTAATTATCTTCGGTAGTTATAGGTTCTTAAATAAACTAGATTTATTTAAGTAAAGAGTTATTAACTATTAATTATAATAGGCTAGTATAAAAGACGGGGTAAACTTTTATAAAATATAGAAAATCTAACTAAACTATAAGAGGATTATCGAAAATCTTAAAGACTCGGAAGGGGCCGATATTATAATCGTCGAGTTTAATTAAAAAGTATATAATATTTAGATTCTTAATATTTAACCATATTTAATCGTTTATTAAATATATTAGATATAGGCGCCTTCGTTAGTTAGCCGAGGATTTAAAGATAATTTAAGCGATAAATATTTTATCGCGGAGATAATCGTTTAAAACTTTTATTTACGTTACGAATTCATCGGTAATAATTAAATAAATATAGGTTTAGGTAGTAAGATCTTAAAGTAAAGATTCGATAAACTCGAAACCGATATATAAATATTAATTATAATTAGTTAAGAAAGGGGAGGCTAGAGTATTAAAAAAATTAATATTATTATTAAAAAACTCCGCTTTAAGGAGTCATTTTACCTAATTATCCTATATATAATTAATATATATACGGAGGTAGTATTCTATTATAATATTAAACTACTCGGTTTAATTATCCGTCTAAAGATAATACTCGGTAGATATATATTAATCGATTTTAAGGCGCTTATATAAGGCCTCCTAAAACTTTAATATAAATTAAAATCCTCGATCCGAAATAAAGATATCTAGTAGTTTATAGAGCTTCTATATATTTTAATAAAAAGCGTCGTAGGCTTTATCTACTTTTATCGATATAATTAATATTAAGTACCGTATCTTAGTTAAGCGGTCTACGAAAACTAAAATATACCGATAAATAATTTCTATAAAAGTATAAGGCGGTAGGGGATTTATATAGTTTATCGAGATATCTTTCTAACGTCGTTACGGGGGCGGTAATAAACGTAATTATCTTTAAATATACTAACGGGAAGACTTAATTCTTCGGTATATATAATAATTCTTAATAAATTATTAGATAGTAGTATAGACGTTAGGCCACTAATAGGCCCGACTAATTAATTCGTAATATTTAATATAACCTAAGTGATTACCCGCGATATTATTATAAATTAGTTAGATTAGACGAAGGCGTAATTTATTAGAATTCGGAATATATTTTTTTCCTCGGAAATAAAGAACTCTATCCTTATCTTCGTATTTAGCGAGGGGAATTTTATTATAATAATATATTCTAGAATATAGTATTTCTAGGACTTTAAAGGCGAATTAATCGGCTTAATTAATTATATCCTATAATTAATAAATCGGGGTATCGTATAGGTCTTTATTTAAATTAATAAATTAATCTTTATTTAATTTAGGCTCGTAGGACGTAGGTAGGGTCTAAAATTCTAAATTAACATCCGTATTAAAGTTTATCGGGGTTGTATAGATTAATATAAGGTATAATTAAAAAAACTAGACAAGAATCTTTAAATTTACTACTAATATAATTAAGGTAACTAGGACTAAGGCTAAAATCGTTATATTTAATAATATATTATAAATATAGTCCTCGAGGACTTCTAGGGCTAGGTTTTTTCTTTTTAATATAATTTAGTATTAATATTAATATTTAGGGTCTAATTTATCCCCCTCTTTAAAAAGATCTTTTAACCGACGCGTTAATATATTAAGTTTATTATCTTCTTTACCGGGCCGATAAATAATCTTATAATTAAAACGGGATAAGAATTTACTCTACCTCGTTTAACGGCGAGATAATACTTTAGATAAAATAAAATATTTAAGAGCTTTATAATTAAATATTACCTCGATAAAGAAAATAGATCCCTTTAGTTTAAAGTATTATTCCTCGAATACACGGATAATTACTATAAACTCTTTATTATAAATCTTATAATTATACTCGGTAGGGTTATACTTCTTTAAAAAATAAATAATAAAACGAAGGATATTTTAATTATCGTATTAGGATAAGACCCCCTTAAATATATAATTAAATATATCTATTTTTATTATAATCTTATAGTCGGGGTCGAAATAAATTAGGATAATATTAAAGATAAAAGTCTTCTTTAAAGTATTAAAAGTTATTTAATATCGAGTACTCTACTCGAAGATAGTATCTTTTTTAATTAAGGCTATAAATAGTATAACGAGTTTATTAAACTTATAAATAAAGCGCCGATAAAAGTTAGCGAACCCTAGGAAACTTTAAATATCCTTAATATTAACTAGTTATAATTAATTTAGGATCGTATTAATTTTCTTTAGATTTATTTTAATCCCTTAAATAATAATAATTAATCCTAGGTATATAACTTCCTTAATATAAAAATCGTATTTAATAATATTTATTTAGAGCCCCGCCTCGTAGAGTTTTTAAAGGATATACTTAATATAGATTTCGTACTCTTCTTTAATATCGTTATAAATTAGAATATCGTCGAGATATATAGTATAAGTCTTATCGAGAAATTTACGAAGAATATTATTAATATAATACTAGAACGAGGTAAGGTTATTATATAATCTAAATAATATAATAAAATATTCGAATAAACCGAATCGGGTACGGAATATAATAAATTCTTCGTCGCCCTCCTTAACGTAGAGGCGATTAAAAGTAAATATAATATTTAATTTAAAAAATACCTTAATATAATTTAATCGATTTAAGATTTTTAATATTAAAGGTAAAAAATATTTATTCTTTATAATAATAGTATTCAGCCCTCGGTAATTAACGTAAAATCGTAGGCCTCCGTTAAGTTTCTTTACGAATAAAATAAAGAACGCGGTATAGAACCGATTAACTCGAATAAAACCTTTATTAAAAATTTTATCTAGGTAACGGCGGCGCTCTAGGATTTTATTATAATTTATATTATATAAATTAAATAACGGAGGTTATAACCCTTCTTTAAACTTAATAATATAATTATATAACTAATACGAGGGTAAAGTATCAGCGTCTTTTTTTAAAAAAATATCTAAGAATTTATAATACCGCGTAGGTAAAATCGTAATTAGGTTAATATTTTTATTATCTCGGTAAACTTAAAATTCTTCTTAAATAACGGCGGAGGTAAAATAAAACTCTTTATTTATTTTAAATATAACTCGGTTCTAGGCTTAATTATAAATATTTAATTTAAAATTTTAATTAAGACGGGGTTTAGGTTTATAATATCTAGATTTTTAATAAAACTAAATATTTAAAGTCGAGATTTTTTCTAAAATACCTAAAAATCGATCGATTTTTATAAATAATAGATTAAATACGGTTTATTCGTTAAGCTTAACGAGTTAAATAAATAATCGAAATCTTATCTTATATATATTAAAAGTAACTAGGTACTAGGTTCGTTATTCTTAATATTAGGATTTAAAACGAAGCGAGGCTAGGTTATAATATTTAATTTTAAACGTCTTTCTTTACTTAATAATAATAACGATATAACTATACTCGTTATTATAACTAGTTTTTATAGGAATAAATAATTAAGACTAAGGCGGGGAAGACTCCTCTTAAATTTAAATTTACTATTAATAAACCTAGAACTAAAGTAACTCCTCTTAAGTTCTAGATTATTTTATACGAGTATTAAACTAGACTAGAGACTAAATTTACTTCTAATAAATTTAGAACTAAATTAACTTTTCTTAAATCGAGGTTTATTTCTTATAAATTTAGGACTAAATATATTATTAATAAACCTAGGACTAAATTAACTCTTCTTAAATCGAGGTTTATTTTTTATAAACTTAAAATTAAATATATTATTAATAAACCTAAAACTAAAGTAATTTCTCTTAAGTCGGAATTAGTTATTTAATAATAACGTTATTATTTATAAATAATAACGGCTCTTTATATACTAGCGACTCCTTTTAAATCGGGGTTTACCCTACGCGGGTATTAAATAAAACTAAGAATTAAGATTCTTAGGTTTAAAAACTTTCTTAGGGTATAAAAAAGAATTTATTTTCCATAAAGACTTTTACGGGATTTAAGGTATAATTTCTTAAATAAAAATATAAAGCGAAGGTTAAAGAATTATCTAAGAAATCGGTAATAACTTTATAACAATAAAGGTATAATAGGCCGATTACGATAAAGTATTAATTAAATTTAGTAATAAAGAAAACTATTCGTTCCTAATAATTATAAATATTTAAAATCGTTTTTATAATATAAATAATACGTCCTATAACGGTAGGTACGCTATTAAAGGGTCGGACGATATAAGAATAATAAAGAAAACGAAGGGGCAAACGTTAAGTATATATAAAATTATAATTAATAAAAAGATAACTGGATATACTAGTATTAATTAAGATTTTAATTTGAATTCGGGACTAGTTATTCCGTAGTTAATAAGAAATAACTATATATTTATTACGAAAAGTAGGGTTAGTTTTAAAAAGCTACATAATAAACTTAAACGAAAACTTAATTAATAACGAAAGTAAATTAAACGATATAACTAATAAATAAAAAGATATATATAGGGTTCTAGGTACCTATAATCTTAATATATAACTTTATACTAAGACTATTCTTTTCCCGCGTTTAAGATAACTCCTCCTATAATACTCTCGTCGTCGTCGACGATAGTTATAATACTAGATCGGAGACTAATTAGTTTAATTAAATAGGCTTTTATATTATACTTAAACGATTTATAATAAAAATAAAGCCTCTATTTCTCGTAGATAACTTTAATAGCCGGGGTTTTTATTAATTTACCTTTAATAATAATTTAAGTAGAATCGAGGTCTATTAACTCTTTAAATAAAAAAGTTAGAGCTACGATAATAAAAATAAAAGTACTCGTTATAATAAAGCGGGTTATAAGGGTAGAAATTAATAAAGGTATAATAGGCCTTTTTAAGGTTTATCCTAATTTAATAAGAGTAGTACTTTAACGAGGTAGACGGTACTTAATCTACTAGAGTTCTTAATCGATTTCGGAGTATATACGGACGTATTTATCGAAGGTATATAATTATTAGTTATTAATTTTCCTCTAAGAGATAAAGGCCTATTAGGTAATATAATTAATATTATATTTTATAATATTAATTAAGAATTCGCCCTTTATTCGAGAATATTCCTTCTTTTAAATAACGAGGTTAAAGTATTTATTAAAAGGTATAAAACCTTATTTAAATTTTTAGATATAATTCCGAGTATCCTCCTATTTAAACGGGTTATTATATATTTCCCGTAACTTCTTTTATTAATTAGTAAAGCTAGTTAAGATATAAAGACCCTCTTTTTAATAACGGTTTATTAAATTAAAGGCCTTTTTACCGATAATTAATTTAAACTCTATATAAGCGATCTTATTACTATCGGTAAAATAACGGTTATAATTAATATATATCCGCTATATTAATATTTATTTTTAAGTATTTAATTTATTTTAGTCCTCTTTATATTCCGAGATATTTAAAAGCTTTTCGGATCTAGGAAGTATTCGAGATCGGGAGAGAATAAATTATTAGGTATTTAAAAGAGAAGACGAGCGTAGACTTATAATAATAATATTATTAAAGGTATTTTTATCGAATACTTAAGGCGGGGGCTAAAGTATAGTTTAAACTATAATAAATACGGCCTAGGTCATTATTTAAATAATAGTATAAACTAGGGATTACGTATCTAGTATAAAAAGAGGAGGAGGCGTAAATAAGGATAAAGTATCGAATAAAGAATTACTCTCGACCTAAATATATAAATAATCGAAGGTATTTAAGAAACTAATAAAATTATTCTAAACTTCGGCGAAGAATTATCGTACGCGGTCTTCGGGGTTAAGAGGTTGATCCTTTATAATAATTATCTTAATATTAGAAAGTACTAGCTAGGTAGTTAGTCTTTTATAATATTAAAAAACGGGATTAATATTTAGATATTTATTAAATTAACGGTTAAATTTATTAAATTATAGTCTAGTTATAGTATAGGAGTAGGCCAAGATAAAAGATAAAGAACGAAAATTAAAGTAGGGCTAGCTACTATCTAAATAAAAACTAGTATATAAAGTATTTATTTATTTCCTATCCCGATTATATTAGGATAGAAACAAGGAAACTAGTTTAAACTTAAATTAAATCTAAGATAAATTAAATTAGGCTAAGATAGTTTAGACCTAAATTAGATCTAAGATAAATAAAATTATATTATAATATTTATAACTACTATTACCTCTATAAATATATATATTTATAGTTACTACTACCTTTATAGATATATATATTTATAGCTACTACTACCTTTATAAATATACGTATTTATAACTACTACTACTTTTATAGATATATATATTTATAGCTACTACTATTTTTATAAATATATATATTTATAACTACTACTATTACTACCTTTATAAATATACGTATTTATAGTTATTACTACTTTTATAGATATACGTATTTATAGTTACTACTACCTCTATAGATATATATATTTATAGTTATTACTATCTTTATAAATATATATATTTATAACTACTATTGCCCCTATAGATATACGTATTTATAACTACTACTATTTCTATAGATATACGTATTTATAGCTACTACTACCTCTATAGATACGCGTATTTATAGCTACTACTACTACTACCTCTATAAATATATATATTTATGGCTATTACTACCTTTATAGATATATATATTTATAACTACTATTACTTTTATAGATATATATATTTATAGTTACTACTACCTCTATAGATATACGTATTTATAGCTACTACTACTTTTATAAATATATATATTTATAGTTACTCCTACCTTTATAGATATATATATTTATAGTTACTCCTACCTCTATAGATATATATATTTATAGCTACTACTACCCCTATAGATATATATACTCATAACTACTCCTATCTTTATAGATATATATATTTATAGCTATTACTACCTTTATAAATATACGTATTTATAGTTACTATTATTTTTATAAATATATATATTTATGGCTACTACTACCTTTATATATATACGTACTTATAACTATTACTACCTCTATAGATATACGTATTTATAACTATTACTACTTTTATAGATATATATATTTATAACTACTACTACCTCTATAGATATACGTATTTATAACTACTATTACTTTTATAGATATATATACTTATAGCTACTACTACCTCTATAGATATATACACTTATAGCTACTATTACTTTTATAGATATACGTATTTATAACTACTACTACCTCTATCGATATACGTACTCATGACTACTACTACCTCTATAAATATATATATTTATAGAATAAACGCTCGGACCTAATAATTATTCAAGTTAATATTAAAATTAGAACTATTATCAGCCTAAAGTTAGATATAACCGAAGATTTTATTAAAGACGTAGTTTAATTCGTTTATTTTAAAATTAAGGGGACGCTTAAATAATAGTTTAATTTTAAATTTAAAACTAACTCTTTTTAAATATTTATTAATACGTGTTAATATTTATTAATACGTTTTAATATTAACGTTTTCCCTTAAACTTATTACTTTATTCTTAAAAATATTTCGATTTAAAATCGGATGAAAGGTAAAGAGTAAAGAATAATAATAAATATTAATTATAATAATTATTATAATAATCGTCTCTCTATAGTATAATCTATAATATATCTTATTATTAATTTATAATAGGGGTAGTAGTAGTTATAAGTACGCGTATATTTATAAAAATAGTAGTAGCTATGAGTGTATATATCTATAGAGGCAGTAGTAACTATAAGTATATATATCTATAGAGGTAGTAGTAACTATAAATATATATATTTATAGAGGTAGTAGTAGCTATAAGTATATATATATCTATAAAGGTAGTAGTAGCTATAAATATATATATCTATAAAAGTAGTAGTAGTTATAAATATATATATCTATAGGGGCAGTAATAGTTATAAATATATATATTTATAAAGGTAGTAGTAGTAGTAGCTATAAATACGCGTATTTATAAAGGTAGTAGTAGTTATAAATACGTATATCTATAGAGATAGTAGCGTTATTAGAATAATTATTAGAAATCCGCCTTAACGTAGTAGAGATCTCTAAGGGATCTCTACTCTACCCTACCCTAATTTAAAGTAGGGATCGAACCGCGATCTTTATTCTACACTTTACTCTATTTTACCCTACGCTAGTATTCTCTTTAAAGATCCCTACGTTAATCCGAAGCGTAATATAGAGGTTGGTCCTAAACCTAAATAAATACTAATTAATAAATCGGAACTATTATTATTTCTAGAGAATAATAATATATTTGAATATTTAAATATCCTAGATATAGTTACTAATAACGAGATAACGGTAAATATATATACTAGGATATAATATTCGTTACTAATTTTTTCATATTAAAGTATAATTAATATAATTAATAATTTATTTATTATAATTTAAAATATAGCGCCTAATATTTAATAGAGAAATTTATATAGAATCGGATAATAATAATAATAGATTTTTAAAACTTTAATATATATTTTTATAATTATAGAGTATTATTATAAATATTTTAATAAATATAACGCTACTTAAATAAAAATTTATTAATAATTTTAATAAAATAGAGTTTCTTTAAAATAAAACTCCGCTAAATACTATAATACCCCCGTTATTATATCGCGCGTTAGTTACCGACTTATTTAAAGAGATTTTAAACAAAAGAGTTTAAATTAAATTAAATAATTTCACTATAACTTTTAATTTATAATATTAAATAATAGGTCTTTTATACTACTACTACTAAAGTCTCTTTAAAGTATTTTTATTTCTCGAATTTATCTAAACCCTTAAATATCTACCCCGATTTATCGCGATTAGTAAAAAATATATAAGAGAATAGTTATTATTTCTAAAGTTAAAGAAATAAGAGATTATAATAAACCCGATAAAATTAATTATAGAAGAGGCGAGGATAAAAAAAAAGAGTAAAAAAAAAATACTAAAGACCGTAATAAAGAATATAATTTTTTTCTATTTATCGGAGTTATTTAAAATAATTCTTACCTCTTCTTCTATTAAGTCGAAAATATATATTAATATAATATATTAAATAAATAAACCTACGGAGTTATATTATTTTAAAACGTAGGCGTCTTCGATTAAAATATATTTAAATAAATATAATAAGATACGAGATAATAAAACTATTATTTTTCTATTAAATACGGTCTTTTATATATACGGGGATTTATTATATATATATATAAATAATAAAATAAACCGTTATTTTAGTAGAGTTACCGTAGTAGAGAAAAATTTGCGAACCAATATTAAAAGTATTATAATATTTAAGATTAATTATTTCTATACTCTAATTAGGATTAATATAGAATAATTAAACTTTCTAATATTATATTAATTAATATTTAAAGAAATATTCCTCTCGCTTTAAAAATTTAATTAAATTACGGAGGATAATATCGTTTTATTAAAACCGGATATATACTACGATTATTAATATAAAAGTATATCGGTCTCTTTTAATAAATACCCCGTCGTATATACTTTAAACTTTATAGTTCGTAATATTATTAATATCGATATAAAGATAATTTACCCTTTATAATTATTATATCTTAATCGCGGCGAGCTCGAATTATATTATTATAGTTAATCCCGTTTATTTAATTTCGTTAGGTCGATTTATATCTTTTTATTTCTTTTTATATTTATCGATAAATTTAGTTTATATAGGAATATATACCGCGTTATCCTCGGCTTCTATTAAATACTAGCGGGAATAATATAGCGGGAGTATAGAAGACGAGTAAATATCTTCCCTCTCGCGTTAAGTCTTTACGGAGTAGTATTCTCGAATATTATATAAATACTAAAGCCGAGCCTACGTTAATTAAATAATAAAATTACGATGAATATTAATAACGTAAAGACCTTAATCTATATATATACTCTAATATTTATAGGAGATATAGTATAATAATTAAAAAATACCGGTATAATAACCGCTAAGGCCGATCGTAAATATAGTAAATATTTAATACTAGTAAATTAAAGAGTTAATTTAATATTCGATATTAAAATTAATAATTAATATTATTACCGAGTACTAGAAGAAAGAAATAGATATAAGGCGGCGGAAAAAAATAATAAAACTTTCTAGGTATTAAAAATACTATAAGAATAAATACTATTTATTAATATTACGCCCGTATTAAATATTATTCGATCTCGGTTATTAAATATAGTATATTCTAAATTAATAGGTATTATTAAATAAGCTTAAGAAATTTTTATTAATACAATTTTAGTTAAATAAAGCCTCGAGGCCTACTTTATAGAGCTTCGTAACTTTTTATTCCTATTTAATTAAAGGTATATTTAATTACCCGCTATTTACCTTATTTATTTATATATATAAAAATATACTCGGTTATCGATTATCTACTCTCTATTATTTAGGACTTAGTTAGAATTATAATAAATTAAACCCTATTATTTAAAAGCGGTAAAGATAATTTAGTCTCCGTAAACGAAGTTAGATATAATAAATTTAATCGTCTAAATTTTCGCGATAATAATAACTAGTAATATAGTTATTCTAACCTAAATAATATTATAGGTAAATTATAAAAATTTAAATATTATTATAATAACTTTACGAAAATCGTTTTAAAGACTCTATAAATATATATATATCTCGTCGACCTCTAAGTTTAAAAAAGGCGGTATATTAATATCTTTAAAAAAAAATTATACGTAGATTTAATACCGAGTAGGAAAGTGTTAGTAACTTTAAAGACCCGGTTAATTATAATTTAAATAATCGAGAGCTCGGTATTTTAAACGAGTAATTTATAATAAAGAGAAATTTAATTAAAATCGTTATTTCCTACCGAAATATATAGGTTAAACCGAATATATATATAAATCTATATTATATAGAGGTAGTAAAGAAATACGTAATATTTAATGATATTATAATTTTTAGCGGCGAAAATAAATATAAATTAATCTTTTACTTTATCTAAATTATAATATATAATTTTCTTATTTATTAATTTTAAATATTAGGGGTTTCAAGGTAGATATAATATATATAAATTTTAAAAATATTATTAAGACTTTATTTACTAAAGAACTAATTTATTAAATTATTCGCTTTATATTAATAAGTTCGTTTAAAGTTAATAAAAAACGATTAATATTAAATTTATAAAATATCTACGCCCGTTATTTATTTTTACTCGATACCTTATTATTTTTCTCTAAATAAAACTAGGGCGAGGATAATACTTTAAGGCTCGTAGTATTATCGGACTATAATTATAATAATTTAATAACTATTAATTATTTATAGAGAGTTTAAATATCTAGATAAAAATAATTATTATAACTTAACCGTCTCTCTGTTTACGAAGTATTTTCGATAATATTATAGGAGGTATATAAAGTCGATTATAATAAAACTAATATAATATTTCTAAAGGTATATAGATTATAGTAGTATTAAAAACTTGTATTCACCGATAAGTTAATATACTTTATATTTTCAGAGATCGTAAATTATAACTTTAATTTTTCGCGGTATCTTAGAGTATCTATCTTATTAATAAATCTATTATTAATTTATAGAATATAGATATTTAGAGTACCGTATTATATTTAAAATAGAAGACTTTATTTTAATTAAAAATAACTAGATTATATATTTAGATAAAATATTTTTATATAAATTATCTAAAGGTCGATTAAAGTTTTTCGTTTATATATATTTAATAAAGTAATTTAATACCCCGAAGTTAGATCCTATTTTAGATACTTTTTATATAAAGTTTTTAAATTTTAAAATCATCGTCGGGCTATTTAGAATTAAAAATGAAAAACTCTATATTATATATATCTACTAAATTAAAAAATTAAATAGTACTTTAAATAGTCTTCGACGAGGCGGATATACTCTATTACTTTATTAGAATTATAATATCTAATTTATATAAAGAAGTTATAACTATATTTTCTTTCTTTTAAAATTAGAGAGATAGTAAACTCTAGTAGTAATTAAACTAAGAATTTATTACGCGGTTAATATTAATAATAGTTTTTATAGAAGTAAAATTTAAATTATATTTAAAATATTATTAAGAACTTTACTAATTCTATATTATAAATAAATTATATAAAATAAATCGGAGATTAACTTCTAGATTAATTTTATAACTAGGAATTATACTCGAAAGAGCGAGAAATACTAGCGCCTCGCTTAATATTAAAATTATCTAGAATTCTTAATATTAAATTAAAATTTCGAAAATATATTTACGAAAAGGAGAAATATTAAAATAAATAACTAATTAAATATAAATACTAAAATTTTAACCTTTAATATTATTTAATATATATTAGTTAATATATATAATTATCCGAGTATATAACTTAGTTTATAGCGAGCGCTTTAAAGATAATAAGTTCTTTCTTTAATATAATTAATTACAATTAATTTATCCCTCTATTAAAAATATCCCGAATTAATGAATTAGTTATATTTTAAAAGGAGGTCGAAAGGAAGTTCTTTAAACTCCGTATATTTATTATAAAAAAAGTAATATTATTAATCTAGTTATTATTTAATATTTATTTATAAAATATAGAGCTTAAACTCTACCGCTTAATATACTCTATATATTTTATAACTTTAGTTAATATATATAGAGGACTATCTAGAAATATAATAATATAAACTAGTAATAAAGATCGGGTATAAGGGTATAAATTAAATAAGTTAGTTACTAGCCTAAATAAAAAACGAGTTTAATTACTTCTCTAAATCTAGCCGAGGACCGCGATAATATATATTATTATTACGAATTTTAATATTTTATAAAATTATATTAATAACGCGTTTTCCTAGGTATTTATTATTATACCTATTTCCTAAATTATACCTAGTACTCTATTATTTTTAAAATCCTCTATATATATTCGTTTATTTTACGGTTATTCTTTATACTTTTAACTTTTTTAATAAAATTCTTTATTATTTCTCTAGTCTCTAAATAATTCTCTAGCGCCTTACTTTTTATAGTTTAATATTTACTTTTTTTATTTTATTATCTATTAAGACTATATATTATATATAGATGGATCGGGTTAATTATATTTAATATAATTTAATTATACTAGTCGAGGAGGGCGAGTATAGATTTAATATAAATTTAAATACTATTTACCCTAAATTTAAAACTAAAGCCGCTATTAAACTCACGTTAATAATAGTTAGAAGATTTAATAAAATAGCTATTTTAAAATCTAGTTATTATAATTTCTAAAATAAAATAAATAGTATAATTAATTAAAACGAGTTATTATAGATATAAAAAATTAACTAAAAGAGTTAAATAATCTAGGATATATTTTTAATTAAGAGATTTTGGCCTTTAAATATAAATTAGGTATAATTTTAATTTTAATTCTTACTCTAAATTATATTATTACCGCTAGATTATAAATAATTAAAATATTAATAATTATTAGTAGGTTAATTATCTTAGGTATTTTAATATAATAATTACTCTATATTACTTTTATTTATTTAAATCTAGTTAAATCGTAGTTAATATATAATATAGTTAGTAACGAGATCTAGGTATATATCCTACTAATTATAAATCTTTAGTTATTACTTATAGTAGTCTAAAAAACTAAAAGATTTTATATTATAATACGTTAAATCTATCTCGTAGCGGTATTTATATTTTTAACGCGATTATAATATTAATAAAGAGAAATCTCTTTTTTTTCTCTTTCTCCTCCTCTTTCCCCCCTTTCTTTTAACGAGTTAAAGCGATAAAGAATAAACCCTCTATAATATAATCGATTAAAAAAGTAACTATAGTCGCGGCCTAATATATTAGAAAAAGGGGATTATAAAAAGAACGCGTCTATTATACCTATATATAAGAAAGAGTATAGAATAAATATATATATACGAAGCCGAAACCTTAGGCCTAAATAAAGGCTCCCGTTTAACTATTTATTAAATATTAATAATATTCGAATTATAAGAGGTTTCCTTTACTTTAAGAGTTATAAAATAATCGTTATATAGAGTTTTATAAATATTAAGGGACGGGATTAATATCTAGAGGTTTATTAAATTAACGACTAGGTTTATTAAATTATAACTTAGTTATAATATAGGAGTAGGCTAAGATAAAAGATAAAAGATAAAGAATGGAAACTAAAGTAGGGCTAGCTATTATTTAAATAAAAATTAACGCACGGAGTATTTATTTATTTCCTATCCCGACTATATTAAAATAAAAATAAGGAAACTAGTTTAAATTTAAATTAAATCTAAAATAAGTTAAGTTAGGTTAAGATAAGTAAGATTATATTTACGCTGCGGAATAGGGAAGGGAATCGGTCTTTTTAACTCTATTCCCTTCCCTTCTTTAGGGAAGGGAATTTTTTTTATATTAATATTTATCCTAATTTTTTAAATTCTCTTCCTCGATTTTCGAAAAAGTCAAAATTCCCTTCCCTGTTCCGTAGTGTAATTATACTATAATAATAACCCCCTCTTTAAGGTCGAGCTCCTACGAGATAAATAAATAATTAATTCGATTAATTAGATTTCGTAACCCTAAATCTTATTTAGGGTTACGAAATAGTTAAGATAAAAGTATATCGGAGTATTCGAGTTATTAATAGTAACGGGTAAGGGATAAAACGGGGAATAAACGGCGGTATAATACAAATAAAACTAGGCGTTAATATTATTATTTATAAACGATAACGGCGGGGCTAGGCTATAGAGTACTATTTATTTATATAATAATACAAAGTATCGGTCGGAGTTAATACGGAACGATAACCGAGGGGACGATAACGGATAAGGAACTAACTATAATATAGGCGGGAGTTAATTTCTTAAAAATCGGATTAAAATAAAGATAATAAAGGTTCTTTATACTAGTACCTTTAAATAATATATAATAATTTATAGAGGCCGGCGGCGCTAGGATTCGAGATATAATATTTATTAATAAATTATTAATAACGGGTAAAGTAATAAAAGGGTTTTTATATAATAACGTAACCTTTTTAATTAACGTAATATTTTAATAAAAGTAGACTATAACGGCGATTATACTTAAAATTTAAGATACTATTAATATACTACTCTCGTTAATTATCTTCGGTAATTATAAGTTCTCGGATAAACTAGATTTATCTAGGTAGAGGGTTATTAATTATTAATTATAATAAACTAGTATAGAAGACGGGGTAAACTTTTATTAAATATAAAAAATTTAATTAAACTACGAGAGGATTATTAAAAACTTTAAAGACTTAAAAGGGGCCGATATTATAATTATCGAGTTTAATTAAAGAGTATATAATATTTAGATTCTTAATATTTAACTATATTTAATCGTCTATTAAATATATTAAATATAAGCGCCTTCGTTAGTTAGCCGAGGATTTAAAAATAATTTAAATAATAAATATCTTATCGCGGAGGTAATCGTTTAAGACTTTTATTTATATTACGAATTTATCGGTAACGATTAAATAGGTACGTATTTAAGTAGTAAAATCTTAAAGTAAAGACTCGATAAACTCGAAGCCGATATATAAATATTAATTATAATTAATTAAAAAAGGCGAGGCTAGAGTATTAGAAAAATTAATATTATTATTAGAAAACTCCGCTCTAAAGAGCTATTTCATTTAATTATCTTATATATAATTAACGTATATACGGAGGTAGTATTTTATTATAATATTAAACTACTCGGTTTAATTATCCGTCTAAGGATAATACCCGGTAGATATATATTAATTAATTTTAAAACGTTTATATAAGGCCTTTTAAAACTCCGATATAAATTAAAATCCTCGATCCGAAATAAAGATATTTAATAATTTATAAAGCTTTTATATATTCTAGTAGAAAGCGTCGCAGGCTTCGTCTACTTTTATCGATATAATTAATACTAGGTATCGTATCTTAATTAAGCGGTCTACGAAAACTAGGATATATTAATAAATAATTCCTATAAAGATATAAAACGATAGGGGACCTATATAATTTATCGAGATATCTTTTTAATATCGTTATGAGGGCGGTAATAAACGTAATTATTTTTAAATATATTAACGGGAAAACTTAATTCTTCGGTATATATAATAATTCCTAACGAATTACTAAATAATAGTATAAACGTTAGGCTACTAATAGGCCCGACTAATTAATTCGTAATATTTAATACGATTTAAATAATTACCCGCGATATTATTATAAATTAACTAGATTAAACGAAGGCGTAGTTTACTAAAATTCGAAATATATCTCTATCCTCGGAAGTAGAGAACTTTATTTTTATCTTCGTATTTAGCGAGGGGAATTCCGTTATAATAATACGTTTTAAAATATAATATTTCTAAGACTTTAAAGGCGAATCGATCGGCTTAATTAATTATATTCTATAATTAATAAATTAGGGTATCGTATAAATCTTCGTTTAAATTAATAAATTAATCTTTATTAAATTTAGGCTCGTAAAATATAGGCGGGGTTTATAATTCCGGATTAATATCTATATCGAGGTTTATAATAATTGTATAAATTAATATAAAGTATAACTAGAAGGGCTAGATAAAAATCTCTTAATCTATTATTAATATAATTAGGGTAACTAGGATTAAAGCTAGGGTCGTTATATTTAACGATATATTATAAATATAATCTTTAAGGACTTTTAGGGTTAGGTTTTTTCTTTTTAATATTATTTAATATTAATATTAATATCTAGGGTTTAATTTATCCCCCTTTTTAAAGAGATCTCTTAACCGATATATTAATATATTAAATTTATTACCTTCTTTATTAGGCCGGTAGGTAATCTTATAATTAAAATAAAATAAAAACTCGCTTTATTTTATTTAACGGCGAGATAATATTTTAAATAAAATAAAATATTTAAGAGTTTTATAATCCGATATTACCTCGATAAAAAGAGTAAATCCCTTTAATTTAAAGCGTTATTCCTTAAATACGCGGACGATTATTATAAACTCTTTATTATAAATTTTATAATTATACTCGGTAGGGTTATATTTCTTTAAAAAATAAATAATAGGATAAAGAATATCTTAATCGTTATACTAGGATAAAACCCCCCTAGATACGTAATTAAACGTATTTATTTCTATTATAATTTTACGGTTAAAGTCGAAATAAACTAGGATAATATTAGAGGTAAAAACCTTCTTTAAGGTATTAAAAATTATTTAATATTAAATACTCTACTCGAAGATAATATCTTTTTTAATTAAGGTTATAAATAGTATAACGAGTTTATTAAACTTATAAATAAAACGCCGATAAAAGTTAATAAATCCTCGGAAATTTTAAACGTCTTTAATATTAACTAACTATAATTAATTTAGGATAATATTAATTTTCTTTAAATTTATTTTAATCCCTTTAATAGTAATAATTAATCTTAGGTATATAACTTCCTTAATATAGAAATTATATTTAATAATATTTATTTAGAGCCCCGCCTCGCGGAGCTTCTAAAGAATATATTTAATATAGATTTTATACTCTTCCTTAATATCGCTATAAATTAAAATATCGTCGAGGTATACGATATAAGTCTTATCGAGAAATTTATAAAAAGTATCGTTAATATAATACTAAAACGAGGTAGGGTTATTATATAATTTAAATAATATAATAAAATATTCGAATAAGCCGAATCGGGTACGGAATATTATAAATTCTTCGTCGCCCTCTTTAACGCGAAGGCGATTAAAAATAAATATAATATTTAATTTAAAAAATACCTTAATACGATTTAATCGATTTAAGATTTCTAAAATTAAAGGTAAAGAATATTTATTCTTTATAATAATAATATTAACCCTCGGTAATTAATATAGAAATATAAATCTCCGTTAAATTTCTTTACGAATAAAATAAAGAACGCGGTATAAAACCGATTAACTCGAATAAAATCTTTATTAAAGTTTTTATCTAGGTAACGACGGAGTTCTAGGATCTCGTTATAATTTATATTATATAAATTAAATAACGGAGGTTATAGCCCTTCTTTAAACTTAATAATATAATTATATAATTAATATAAGGGTAAAGTATTAACGTCTTTTCTTAAAAAAATATTTAAGAATTTATAATACCGCGTAGGTAGGATCGTAATTAAATTAATATTCTTATTATCTCGGTAGGTTTAAAGTTTTTTTTAAATAATAATAACGGCGAGGTAAAACTCTTTATTTATTTTAAATATAACTCGGTTCTAAACTTAATCGTAAATATTTAATTTAAGATTTTAATTAAGGCGGGGCTTAAGTTTATAATATTTAAATTCTTAATAAAACTAAATATTTAGGGTCGAGATTTCTTCTAAAATATCTAAAAATCAATCGATTTTTATAAATAATAAATTAAACGCGGTTTACTCGTTAAATATAACGAGCCGGGTAAATAATCGAGATCTTATCTCGTATATATTAAGAATAGTTAGGTATTAGGTTCGTTATTCTTAATATTAAAATTTAAAACAAAGCGAGGCTAGGTTATAATACTTAATTTTAAATATCTTTCTTTATTTAACGATAATAATAATACGGTTATATTCGTTATTATAACTAGTTTCTATAAGAATAAATAACTAGGACTAGGGCGGGGAAGATTTATTTTAAATTTAAATTTATTATTAATAAACCTAGAATTAAAGTAACTCCTTTTAAGTCCTAGGTTATTTTATACGAGTATTAAATTAAGCTAGGGATTAGGTTTACTTTTAGTAAATTTAAGATTAAATTAATTTTTCTTAAATTATAGTTTATTTTTTATAAATTTAGGATTAAGTATATTATTAATAAACCTAGAACTAAAGTAACTTCTCTCGAGTCGGAATTAATTATTTAATAATAATATTATCGTCTATAAATAATAACGGCTCTTTATATACTAGCGACTCCTTTTAAATCGGGGTTTACTTTATATAAATATCGGATAAAATTAAAGACTAGGATTCTTAGGTCTAGAAACTTTCTTAAAATATAAAAAAGAATTAATCTTCCGCGAAGACTTTTACGGGATTAAGGGTATAATTTCTTAAATAAAAATATAAAGCGAAGGTTAAAGAATTATTTAAGAAATCGGTAATAACTTTATAACGATAGAGGTATAATAGGCCGATTATAACGGGGTATTAATTAAATTTAATAATAAAGAAAACTATTCGTTTTTAATAATTATAAATATTTAAAATCGTTTCTACGATATAAATAATACGTCCTATAACGGTAAGTATATTATTAAAAAGTCGAATAATACGAGGATAACGAAGAAGGCGAAGGGGTAGATATTAAATATATATAAAATCATAATCGATAAAAAGATAACCGGATATATTAGTATTAATTAAGGCTTTAATTTAAATTCGGGACTAATTATTCCGTAGTTAATAAGAAATAACTATATATTTATTACGAAAAATAAAATCGGTTTTAAAAAGTTATATAATAGATTTAAACGAAAATTTAATTAATAACGAAGGTAAATTAAACGATATAATCGATAAATAAAAAAGTATATATAGGGTTTTAAGTACCTATAATCTTAATATACGACTTTATATTAAGATTATTCTTTTCCCGTATTTAGAGTAACTTCTTTTATAACGCTCTCGTCGTTATTAATAATAATTATAATACTAAATCGGAGGCTAGCTAGCTTAATTAAATAGGCTTTTATATTATATTTAAATAATTTATAATAAAAGTAAAGTCTTTACTTCTCGTAGATAACTTTAATAATTAAAGTTCTCGTTAATTTACCTTTAATAATAATTTAAATAAAATCGAGGTTTATTAACTCCTTAAATAAAAAGATTAGAGCTACGATAATAGGGATAAAAAATATTTATTATAATAAAACGGGCTATAAAAGTAGAAAATAATAAAAATATAATAAACCTCTTTAAAGTTTATTTTAATTTAATAAAAATAATACTCTAACGAGATAAATAATATTTAATCTACCGGAGTTCTTAATTTATTTCGGAGTATATACTGACGTACTTATCGAAGGTATATAACCGTTAATTATTAATTTTCCTTTAAGAGATAGAGGCCTATTAAATAATATAATTAATATTATATTTTATAACGTTAATTAAGGATTCGTCCTTTATTCGAGAATATTCCTTTTTTTAAATAACGAGGTTAAAATACTCGTTAAAAGATATAAAGTCTTATTTAAATTCCCGGATATAATTCCGAGTATCCTCTTATTTAAACGGGTTATTATATACTTCCCGTAGTTTTTTTCGTTAATTAATAAAGTTAATTAAGGTATAAAGACTCTTTTTTTAATAACGATTTATTAAGTTAAAGGCCTTCTTATTAATAATTAACTTAAACTTTATATAAACGATCTTATCGTTATCGGTAGGGTAGCGGTTATAATTAATATATATCCGTTATATTAATATTTATTCTTAAATATCTAATTTATCTTAATCCTCTTTATATTCCGAGATATCTAGGAGCTTTTCGGATCTAAAAGGCGTTCGAGATCGTAAAAAGATAAATTGAATATTTAAAAAGAAAGACGAGCGTAGGCCTATAATAATAATATTATTAAGAATATTCTTATCGAATACTTAAAGCGGGGGTTAAGGTATAATTTAAATTATAATAAATATAACCTAGGTTATTACTTAAACGATAATATAAATTAAAGATTATATATTTAATATAAAAAAAAAAAGAGGCGTAGACGAGGATAAAATATTAAATAAAGAATTACTCTCGACCTAAATATATAAATAATCGAAGGTATTTAAAAAACTAGTAGGGTTATTCTAAACTTCGGCGAGGAACTATTATACGTAGTCTTCGGGGTTAAGAGGTTAATCCCTTATAATAACTATTCTAGTACTAGAGAGTATTAACTAGATAATTAATCTTTTATAATATTAAGAAACGGGATTAATATCTAAAGATTTATTAAATTAACGGCTAGGTTTATTAAATTATAACCTAGTTATAATATAGGAGTAGATTAAAATAAAAGATAAAAGATAAAGGACGAAAGTTAGGGTAGGGCTAGTTATTATTTAAATAAGAGCTAGCGCACGGAGTATTTATTTATTTCTTATTTTAACTATATTAAAATAAAAATAAGGAAACTAGTTTAAATTTAAATTAAATCTAAGATAAATTAAACTAGGCTAAAGTAGGTAAGGCCATACTATAATAATAGGATTAAATATTTTCCTCCGCCGTTAATAAATAGATAAAGTATAGGTATATAAAATAAAATTTATATAAATAAAAGAACTTTTATTTATACTCTTAAATATTAATATTTATATAAGAGTCGTAACCCTAGTAGCCGGGTAAATATATTAAGGTACTAGCGGGATATAAAATTCGTTATAACGAAGAAATAATTACGTATATATAATTAAGAATAAAGGCGAAAAAGTATAGAATAATAATAAAAAGAGATAATAGGGCTAGCGTACTAGTATAATAAAATATTTAATATTTAATTACGGTTATATTTATATATACTATAAGGGCTTAGGCCCGTAACGGAGATAAATAATAAATTTTAAAAAAACGGGCAAATATAAAGGATAAAATAATAAAATTATTTAAAATTAATATAGAATCGCTAACTTTAGGGATTTCCGCGAAGAAAGAAACCTAGAAGAAGAACTAGTAGTATATAGAAAAGTCTACTAGTTAATAGGTTAAAATATCTAGAACCGAGATTAAAGATAAACTAAAGTTTTTATTCTCTTAAGAAATTTCTTTAACGACTATTTAATAACGTTATTAAGTATTATATATATTCTATAAAACTTCTTTATAAGCGAAGTAGTTTTACTTAAATAAATATATAAATTAATTAATTAATTAATTAATATATAATATAATTAATTAATATTTTCGGAAGATAATACCCGGTTAATAATTATTCTTTATAGATTATACACCTTTTAAAAGCGCTAGAAAAACTTAATTTAATTATATACTATAAAAGGAAAGCGCCTAAAGCGCTAAAAAAATTTAATTTAATTATAAATTATAGATAAAAAGTACTTGAAGCTCTGAAAAAATATAATCTAATTATATACTATAGATAGAAAGTATTTAAAGCGCTAAAAAGCTTAACTAACTACTAGCGTAGATTATAGAACTAGCGTAGATTATAAAATCTATAAACTCTCGCCTCGTTTTTATTATTCTCTCTTTATCCTATTTATTAATTATTTTTTTATATTAATTTATTTAAATTTACCTCTATCGCTTCTTTAAACTTTATAAATTTTATAAAAGTAAATTTATCTCGGGAAGATAAAGTACGGCGAAAATTACTTTAAAAATAAAAAGAAATAAAGAGGGAGCCGAGAAATAAATCTAGGCGGAGATATAAAAGAAGAAATACTTTTAGAAAATTTAAAAATAATAAATCGATTTCGAACTTCTAGATAACGGAAAATTTAAAATAATATATTAACGATAAATAAAGTAGATATAACTACAATTATTTATTAATACCTAGTATATATATTTTAAAATTAGTGGTTTACGGTATTACTAGGATAATAAAAATATATTTTACTATTCGATTAAATAACGTCGAGATTATAATCTCTACTACTAGGTAACGTATTTTTAGGTACTTTCTATATTACTAGTTTATACTAGTAACGCGTAAAGTAGGTAGTAAGTAATTTACGATACCTAGAAATATATATTTATATTATAAATACTTAAACCGGTACTAATTTATTAAAGGGAATTTTTTAAAGAATCCTAAAATTATTAATCTAAATACTCATTTAATAATTTATTAATACTCTATTAATATTTTATTAATACTTTATCTAGTTTTTATTCGTAGTTTCTCCGAGATCCGCTTTTTAACTTCCCGTTCTATCCGATATTCTATTAATAAGGTATTAATAGAGTTTTATATTATTTATACTATTTAAAAAAGTAGACTATTATATTTAATAAATATTTTATAAATAAAACAATTAAATAGAGCGCTTTAAACGATATATTATTAATAAACAAATTTCCTCGATATATTATTATTAAAAAATAGTATTTATATTTAAATATCTATTTTTTATAACGTAGAATTTTTAATAAAAGGGCGGCTACGCTCTAATATAATATATAATTTATTTAATTATATACTATTCGAAAAGTCTATCGATAGTTAATAATTAACGTAATTTCAAGTAGTAAAGTATTATTAAATAAAGTAAATTAACCGACGTCGTACCTCTTTACTCTCTTTTATATATAGAATAATTAAGAATCGAAGATAGTACGTGTTAAATAACCCTTCTACGCGTGACGTTTTCTATACTTTAGAGACGATATTAATTACTTTATTTAATATATTTTACCTTAATTTATAAACTAATTTAAAACCTAATTTATATTAAATAAATAATAATATAGTTATCTACTTTATAGATATATTCTATACTCTTTCTAGGCTTTAATTTCTACTATTATAATATAGATATTATTTACTCGGGGTACGGAGAAGGCTTTAAAGGATCGAGTTAGCGACGACGAGTAGGGTAATAGTAAAAGTAACTAATATAGTAGATATATTATCCATAACGGCGATGACGATGGCGTTAAGTATAGGCGACGACGAGGTAGTTGTTATTGATATCCATAGGGTCTATGGAATGGGTCTACCGTTAGTAAAGTGGGGTCTATCCCTATCCGTCCCCCAGAGCTGGTTGCTTAGGTGACGAGGGTCCTGCCCGGAACACCACGCTTAGGGCTTGGAGAATGAGCTCTAGGCTGCACCCTTGGGGTCCCTGGGCTTCAGCCCTACGAGTGTCCCATTGGTAGGTTTGAGGTAAGTGAACCCTCCTAATTTTCTTCCAGCCCAGTGATTTCTTGTCCATGTTCGAGTCCATGTTGACTTCGAAGGCAAGACATCTTTGGCAGTGTATCTTGTTTTGGCTTCTAGGAAAGCGCAATTCCTGCGCTTTGCTATTCACATCGGTCAGAGAAAGGTGCACTCAAGCTTTGGACTTTATGTATGCTGTGATGACACAATTCTTACCAGGAGATATTACGACACAAAGATACTGAATCTCAGCATTTCACTTTCCTTAGCGACTTCCCATGACATTCCTCACTGCCGTTAATGGTATGCTTCTCAAGATGTCTTGTCTTGCCTTTTGTCAAACGCAATGCGATCAGCCCTTATGCCGTCCACCAAGTCGCGAAAAATCTCGTTCCAAGCGGTAGCTAGCCTGTGTTTTTACGAGGGATGAATTCTTCGTGCCATAAATATCTAGACAGTGTGCTGCTGCTAATGTTTTGTGGCTCTGTTTCCATCTCGAAACATGCGTGTCGCATGGTGAAGCTGCTATAACCGTGCGGGCGAGTATAGCGAGGTGCCCGCACGGTTACACGGCATGCCGAGACACTCTTTCGCGACGGCGAGATTGCAAAATAGCCCAAGACACACTCATCTCTCCATTTTTACTCTCCCGAGGATATCGTTCTTCCGAGGCTATGAATATCGCGATGGCGAGGCGGTGCCACTATGAAACGAGACCTGGTTCAAGGTACAAATATGCACCATGGCCCTTCGCCGTTGGACCACCATAGCGTTCATCTGCTGAATTATGCAGTCTAACATCAACTTCTTGTTTGTGCTTTCTTGTTTGGTTTTCACAAAGACATTTGCTCAGAATGACGCAGCACCTTATGTCGACGTCCAACACCACATCGTAACATGCACCGTTCTGGCTTGAGGAAATGAAGCACCAGGGCGTGGTGGCGTTCCGTGAGAATTCTGTGTACCAAGTCTTCCGTAATGTAAAAGACTTTGGAGCTAAAGTTTCGAGTTTATGCCCGCTAAATCTCTCTATGAGTGCTAAAACGCCAAAGGGAGTGGAATGCATGATGATACTGCGGCCATCAACCTCACGATCAAAAGCGGAGGTCGTTGTGGACCTAGATCATGCCAATCATCGACTACGAGTCCGGCCGTAGTATACTTTCCTGCGGGCACCTACAAGATCTCGGCACGGATCATCGACTACTGTTATACTCAAATCATTGGAAATCCGAATGATCTCCCTGTCATCAAAGCCGCTTCCAATTTCACGGCTTTCGCGCTCATTGACGGTAATCAGTACCAACCAGGCAATGTAGCAGATCCCGCTGGAGCTCTGGGGTTTAACGCAACTAATGTGTTCTACAGGCAAATAAGGAACTTCATATTGGACACTACCGGTGTCTCGCCCAATGTGAGCGTCAATGGCATCCACTGGCCGACAGCGCAGGCTACCAGTTTGCAAAGTTTGGTGTTTCGCATGAGCCAGGCGAAAGGGACTCAGCACCAAGGCATCCTCATTGAAGCCGGTGAGTTTCCAAGTCAAGGCAACGTGTCAACCGTCCATGCAGCTTACGAACATGATGTAGGGTCTGGCGGTTTCATGAGCGATCTCGTGTTCCAGGGCGGATTGACTGGTGCCGTCCTTGGGAATCAGCAATTCACTTCACGAAATCTAACCTTTTGCAACGCTGTGACAGCAATCAACCAAGCGTTCGACTGGGGTGAGTCAAATCATTCCCTCCAAAAGCATCGAATCGAGGTATCCTCCCAAACATGGACTGACTCGCTTGAGGCTGGACCTACAAATCCATCAACATCCGCAATTACAGTCTCGGCCTGAACATGACCTCTGGCGGCTCATCAGCTCAAGCTGTCGGTTCAGTGACCTTCATTGATAGCTCGATCGAAAACACCCCAGTCGGTATTTTGACTGCGTACAACACAGACTACTCATCATTCTCTAATGGAAGCTTAGTAATGGAGAACGTCAGCTTCAAGAATGTCGGCACAGCTGTGCAAGGGCTCGGAAACATGACATCGCTCGGCGGCTCTCGAAAGTCGATGACAGTCGCAGCATGGGGCTGAGGGCACCTGTACAACCCCAATGGACCATACAAGTTCGATGGGGTGATGTCGCCATTCCCAAGACCGAGAGGGCTAGTGATGAATGGGATGAAGTACTATGAGCGTTCAAAGCCAAGCTACGCAGAGTATCCTGTCTCTGAATTCATGAATGTCCGTACACACGGCGCTAAGGGTGACGGCGTCACTGATGATACCGCGGCTCTACAAAGAGCAATCGATGCCCCTACTGCGGATGGTAAGATACTGTTCGTCGACGCGGGTACCTATTGCGTCACCAGGACGATAATTATACCGAGCGGCTCCAAATTGGTGGGCGAAAGTTATCCTGTCATCATGTCGAGCGGCAAATTCTTCGCCAGCATGTCGTCTCCGAGAACAGTCGTCCAGGTCGGAAAACCTGAAGAATTCGGTACTATCGAGTGGTCGGATATGATTGTTGCCACCCAAGGACCACAGCCGGGAGCTGTGCTTATTGAATTCAACCTGGCTAGCCACGGAGAGCCTTCTGGCATGTGGGATGTCCATACACGTATTGGCGGATTTGCAGGGTATTACCTTCAACTCGCAGATGGTCCTGCTACGCCCGCCACTATTACCACCAACCGAACCAGAATTGTTGCCCCGAAGCTTGCATCAGCAATTTCATTACCCTCTGCGAGCTTTCGATGGGCCTCGGTTCGTCTGTATGGCAATGCGGCACCTCTTCAATTTCAACGGGCAAGACCTTAACCCCAAATGCCCCTTACGGCAATAGTAGCTCCACAAACGCATCGTACATCAACCTCTCCTGTATCGGCGCCTTCATGTCAATGCACGTTACGCCCTCCGCTAGCAATCTCTATATGGAAATCAACTGGCTCTGGACCGCGGACCACGATCTCGACGCCGCCTACACAAATATCACCATTTACTCCGGCCGCGGGCTGTTCATCGAGAGCGGAAAAGGCAATATTTGGCTCGTCGGGACTTCGGTGGAGCATCACGCGCTGTATCGGTACCAGCCTGCCAATACGCAAATTATTTTTGCAGGTCAAATACAAACAGAGACGGCGTATTATCAGCCGCATCCGGATATCAATGCACCCTTTAACGCGGTACCCCGGCTCAATGATCCGACTGCTAAAGGGGGGTGTAAAAATGGGACGAACTGTGATGGGCTGGGGTTGAGGGTGCTGGACTCGCAGAATGTGAATATATATGGAGCGGGGCTTTACAGCTTCTTTGATGATTACAATACTTGTGAGCAGCAAACTAAACCCCACATTCCTGTTGGAGAATATGACGAGCTAATGAGGGCTACAGCTTGCTCTTACCCAGTCAGCGGAGAGATTTGCCAACGGAGTATTTTCAGCATTGAAGGTAAGCGCAGCAGCAACGTGAACGTTTACAATTTGAATACTATTGGGGCGACGAGTATGATCGATAGGGAAGGGGTGAGCTTGGCGAGATTCAAGGACAATGTGGATGTGTTCCCGGATGATGTTGCTATCTTTCGGCTTGATTAGATATTACGTAAATGGCACTTAAATCGCCAGAGGCCCAGTCCCTCGTTCCAAGTAGCAGAGAGATCGATTTTCGGCTTCTGGCTTGGTGTGGAATTTTCATCGGTATTCTCCCCAAGTGGTTGCTCGCCTGGGCCTGCCAATCGTGGAACATGGACTGCGTGGTCAGAGACATTGTCACTGCCATTCGAAGCGTAAGGGCTCAACGTCTTGGTAGGCCTCTCCGGTATGTCAACTTGGGACTCGGTGGATTTTTGGTGATGATCAACTGATGTACATTGTCCAAGCTCAAAAATGTCATAGACGTGAGATGCAGAGATGTGGTCACTTTCTGACGCCTCGGTAGCAGACTCGTCGTCGGGCAATCTTTCATCGAAATCATAGTGTAGTCCAACTTCGGGTCTCTCGGTATCGTCCGAGCTAGCAACAGACTCGTTTACGGACCCACGATCGAGGGTGGAATTTGTATCTTCTGTAGGGTCATTCTCCTCTTCCGCAGTTGGCTCATCAAGTACACCTCGACTGCTAAGCTCGGTAATGTACGCCATGATAAGGATTTTGGGCTCACTCAAGTCGGAGCCCGAGAAACCCTTCTTGCGTAGCCCTCTACGAAACTCGCGCCAAAGCGGTTCATCGTCCTACGTACATGTGTGAATAAAGATCCTTCGCACTTGGCTTGAGACGTAAGTTGGGCTGTGATACCATTGACAGGGATCTTGAGCTCTTTTAGGTCGGCACTAGAATCATTCACCTGCTTCTCAATATTGCCTACCGGCCTAGACATACCATGTTTAGCAAGAGTGACATAGATGACGAGTAGTATGTCTGTGATCTTCGACCTGAGATCCGCAAGGCTTCCCATCTTTCCGTTCCCAAACTTCATTCTCTGCCATAGCTTACGGTCGCTTCGCTCTTTCTCGCTCAACGCGTTGTATTTTTCCAATATCTCAGCCAATTTATTAAGGATTCTTTTACAACCCTCAACGTTGATCTCAAGCTCCTCTCTACAGGTGTCATCGGGCCTACGGAGTCGACTCTCAGTCATCTCAGTCTGGTTCTCCAAACGCTTCAACGCCGTACAGAGGCCGGACACTTCGTGTGTCGACTCATCACGTTCACCATAGGCCTTCCCAGCATTGTCAACCGTTCGCCAGGCTAGTTGACCCAGTTGTACTGCGTCGCCGATCGAGTAGCCAAAGTTGGCCATCTCAAACTAAGCATCTGGGCTATCTAGGCGAACATTACTCCAGCAAAGCAGTGATCCGAAATAGCAAGTGTAGATGGCAGAAGGTGTGCAATCGCACGTCAGGCTGGCAGGAAAGGACAGTGCGCGGCAAAGAGAACGCAACGGTGACACGAAGGTCTGAGTGAGGTTGAGACCTCGAGCAAGCACTGCAATGATCAAAGAGGGAAGTTTTAGAGAAGCTAGAGAAGCAAATTTAATGACCTCTTGGACAGGCAAACGCGCTCTGGATGATTAAAACAGCAACACGGAAGGAGGAGGAAGTCAAGAGTAGACGTACGGTAGCTTTGAGGAGGCTACATCTAGCCCTACTTATTCAGCACAACATTTGCTTCTTGGTGTAGGTGGGGATGCTTTAGGACATGCAGGGTGGGCAGCGCCTATAGTACTTAATATATATACCTATTAAAACTAAATAACATTTTTAAGAGGAGAAATCAATGTATAAAGATCTGACGGGTAGATAGAGCCACTCAATAGGAAGCACAGAGGAATATGCTCTAATCGTAGAAACGTGATCTGCACTCCCTACCTTTACATACCTTGCAAAACTAGGTAGAGTCGAAAGTGTTCCGGACCTTAGATGCTGGAAGTTGGATTCATAAAACATATTGCCTCAAGTCGGACTAGCGGTCCGGTCCGAATACTGATTTTCCTATAATAACCGGACCATATCTTAGTGACCGGACCTAGACAACTACCTACCTCTGGGTACAACATCCTCTCCTTTCTCCCTCAATCACCCTGCCAGCGTTACATCGCCGGTATCAATCAAAAAAAGCCCTACAAAGCTAAGAAGAATCGAGTGGCGATTCCTATGTTTCAAGAGTTCGCGGCAAGAGAATAGTGTATGCATCAGCCCTCGTGCCAGCGCATCTCTGCATAAGTCATCGCCTGTATTTCCCCTCTCCTCTCAGCGCGTTTCTACTTCGAGCTTTTTCTCTTCCCAGCTGCTGTACTCGCACTGCTGTCAATCCGCAAACTACTCGTTTAGAAAGCTGCAAGATCCGCTCTAGACCAATCAGCTTCCTTGAGATCAGACGACCATGGTCAAAGCCACACAGGATCGACAGAATGCAGCTGCGGCTGCTTCTGCACGAGAAATGCAGGAGGGTGTTGTAAAAAAGGCTTCCGCAGATGATGATGTCCTCCAGCAGCAGAAGTCCTCCGCTAGTTCGGCCAGCAGTGCGGCGCCTGAAATAACCCGCCGAGATGTCTATACCGCTTCATCTATCAATGCTCAACGTCGCTTCCCCAAGTCCACGGCCAAAGAATCCAATCTTGCGCATCAAGCAAGTCTCAATCGGGCCAAAGGCAAAGACGTCGCCATCTCATCTGAACCTCAATCCACCACCAACTCCAAACCAGTACTCGTGCGCAAACCCTCAAACAAGATAGAAATGAGGAGGAAACCTGCATGCCGTGCCGCCACCGGCTCCCCAAAGCTACCTCCCCTCGAAAGCTTCACCTTCCAAGACATCCTCGCCTCAATCGGCCCGGACGCCGACGCATCGATCGATGCAATCGCAGAGATATGTGGGAGGAGCAAGATGAGTCTGGCAGAGGAACATGGCAGTCATCTACCACCACAAGGGAATGCTCGGGTCGTGCGGGAAAACAGTCCTGCCGACTCGATAACACCTATGCGACTGGAGACAGTGGATGAAACAATGTCAAGAGGACCCTATACAAGATCGAAGTCACGGAGCTTGGCCTTGGCTGGCACAACAGACAGTAGAGATGTGGTTGCCGGCGATGCGACTGCGGCGATATCGAATGTAACATCTCACATCCATACCAACAATGAGGGTCACAGGGACTCAGTAGCGTCGTCCACCAATGCCCAGGGCTATCTGCTCCCCCAAATATCGGCATGGCTTCGCCGCTCGAACATGACCTCCACTGGTGATGCTTTGCAGGCTGACGGTGCGGCCAGAGCTCTGCACAACCTATTGAATGACTCTGCAAGTGTCCACTCTTACTCGTGAATGCACTGGGTTGCGGGGGATCGGATTTCTCTAGGGCAGAGATTGGTATGAATTGGGAGAAGGTAAAGTGGATTCGTAGCTAGCTAGGCTTCTATTCTATTATTGCCATGCCAATTCCCTGCTCGTCGGCTTTGCAAAAGAAGACAATTGCCGCTTCAATACTTCGAGTTGGTACACCATCATCCAAAGACGAGCCCAGCATGGCATCCATGATAAGGGCTCCTTATCCTTCATCACCATGGCTACCAACTTTCGGGACTCGAGCTGCCTCACTCAGTCGCTCGCCGCTCTACAAGACCTGCTTCAATCAAAAAGAAGTAAACCCCACGTCAATACCAGCATATGTGCCGCCACGAAGAGAACAAAAATAAGATCTTTTTAGCTGACAGCCTGCACAGCCCGTCCATGCTCGAATGGCACCCATGTTCTCTCGCTGGTGCCGCAACGTCTTGCACAGGTGCATCTCCACCCTGCAATCCGAAGTGCACTTCGAATCGTCCCATCAGCAGGAAGACTAAGAACAGTGGAAGCCAAATGAGGTCTGTATCGATGGAGTCAGCCATTCATCGGTAGACCAATACCGCCATAAGCACGCGCATGCGGTGGGATAATGGCGGCTCTGCTTGCTTGATCAATCGTGAGTGTGGTATGAACCAGTCAAAGTTCAGCGCAGGACGGGACATTTTGCCTGTTATATGCAGAGCTGAGCTCGTTTGCTACACGCACAACACTTTGAGCGGGAGATTCGATCGATCACCCACGTCAATCTTAAGCAAGTATGGATTGAAAATTTATCACCGATCAATGATTTCGATCGATCAGGCAGCACCAAACGCCCCCACAGTAGATACCAACTCGACTATCCCCCTCCCTAAAATTGTGCCAGTCACTGCTCCAAAATCCCACTCATATGCTTAACCCACCCTTGCGGGCCTCTCCCCAGTAATCGCAACCATATACCAAAGAGCCCAGAGCAAGACCATGATCCACATCACCTCGCCCATTCTGTACATATCCTTCCATGGACCCTGGTCATGCGCTGACACTCGGCATGGACAGATCTCGTGCTGCGGTAGGAAGAAGAGACTAAAGCGGAGACCAAAGCTAACGCCGATGCCTAAGAAAATTATGAGGGTAATAGGTTCGTTTGGGTGCGACATTCTCGAGCCTTTTGCACGGGCTTGTGCAGATGATACGATCTTGAGAGACGTTGCTAATCATGGATTCATGTTTTGCTGAGGGTGTTTACTGAATAGGCTGGAGATCCAGGGAGGAGGATATATAGGTGAATGCTGTTTTCTAGTCTGCAAACATTCCCTGGAGTGAACAGGATTCTGGAAAATGACAACATCTTCTGCTCCCTTATCGTGTTGTCATACAAGCAAACACTCTTAATCCAAATATGGACTTTCTCTTCGGGATCGCTTCATTTTCCTTCTACTTTACGTCTGTCAAAAGAGATGGTGGTTCTGAAGGCTGTAGAGCACAGAAAGGACTACCCATACGGTCGCAAGTGTTGCTTCTGATTCTCTGTGTATCTTGGAAGGGTAAGGCTGAATGAATGATGCCAGAGAACGCTGCGGGCGACATGGATAAGCAATCTCTAGAGAGCGAAACTCTCTTAAAGAATGTATCTGGAGACTCGGTGAAGGGGTGGACATAAAGCAGACGGTAAGAGAGAGTACCAAAGTACAGATTTGACATGCAGAAGATTCTGTTTTCCATCGTAGAGTATGACACCTCTGTCCATCTGTGACAGGGAAAACAATCACTCATCAGTGTGTTGTTTGGGTACTTAAGCATGGCGAAACTCACGCTCCTCGTTGGTATTACCCAATCTAAAAGATACCATGATCACCCAATGCCCAAAATTCAAGCGTCCAGTCCCATATCTCAGATTTCACCACCTATCCAATAAACCGAAATACACAGAAAGGGCCCAGAACGGTTCCAAGCTCCATAGACACCATGCCAGATCTCAACGAAGTTGTCTCCATACTACTTTCGACGCGTGGTACCACACGGATTTTACAGCAGTCATCATCTCGGAGCACAAATCCGAGGCCCTCAACATAGCCAACATTGGAAGATTCATAGTCTTCCAAGCAGCCGACAGCGCCAGACTCCCTTCCGCATGGAGGAATCCGCGAGGTGTGCGCATATGGCCTGCTGCAAAACAGTCGCCGAAATAGTGATCAGCGAATGCGTTCATGGCGTATGCGATTTCAAGGTTCTGCAGGCTTCCCCCTTCAGCGGCTTTCGCCATCGCGCAATGGTGGCCAGCATTGTACGCCCTATGAGCGTCCTCGCCGAAGTGGTCAAGGTTCAGCTGCGCGAGACGAGTTTATGCAGGGGCATGGTATTGGCCTCACTCCGCACGAGTGACTGTGATGCCTTGTAGCACTAGGTCTTCTTTGTGTCCAAAATGCACTCGGGAATCATTATTGGCGGCGTCCACAGCCATCTTCTTGTAGGCTGCTGCTGCTGAGACTTTTCCCTTCTCTGCGTATAGCGGCACCTATGGTTTCGACCTCTTCCTTACGTGTGTCAATGATCCTGTGGGTTTCCTCGACAGCGTTGGGATCTTTGCCCAAGCAATTGTATACTTAGTTGAAAAGTTCGCACTACTCCTTAGATTCTTTGCCTTGGCAGATCGGCGTGAAGCCGTCGAAGAAATCACCCCCGAGGCCGTTGATCTGACCGTAAGTCAGCTCCAAGCCATTTTCGAGCTTTAGCAACTTTTCTGCAGCTTATCTTTACCGAAATCGAGACGTAGCTGGTTCCCGAAGTACATGTGTTCGGCATAGTCGAAGTGGTCTACATTGAGATGAGGAGCGCGCATGATCATGCTACCGTTTTCGTCCCTGGCGTAGCGGTTCTTTCGATTCAAAATGTATCGGGGTCGTCCACTGAGGTCCATGATTGGGTAGTCGACCGTCGCTGAGTTGGCCTCCTCAGTCTCTTGCAAAAATGCTGCTGCATGTTGATCGATACATTTGTCGTCAGTGGCTTCTATGGTAATGTATGTTTGACCATCTTCTTCCTGCTCAAAACTTATGGATGTGTTCGGTGGGAATTCTGGTTTTCCGTCTTATCCGTAATTCAGGTAGCCTCTATCAAAGTCCAACACTTTTCCTTTGGTCCAGTCATGGTTGTCCACAAAGCCCTCGCCTGCCGACGATTCAGTCTTGCCCACAACCATAACAGGAGGCGCCTCTCCTTCATGGGTCCTGGGGGTCTCGGAGGCAACGCTCGCCTCTTCCTGCACATACTTTGGAGTTGGCACTTCTCTCTTACGTCTCTTCTATCTTGTGTCATTTTAACCATTGAAAGAAAGATTGCAATTTGAATAAGAGCGGAAAGAGGAAATACATTAGATTCTAGACAGATCAATTGACATGACAGAGTAAATTTTAGTATCTTCCTGGGTAGAAATTCAACGAAATTTCTTGGAGTAATTGCCCCAGCATGTACGTACTCGTAGGCGCAGAATCAAGTGACGGATTAAGCGAGACGCTAAATTTTGAAGTATACGCATCCAGGCTTATTAATTGAACCGCGTACGTAATTCTTATTCTAATAACGCATAAAGTAGTAGAAATTAAAGCTGTATATAGACGCTATTCTAGGCCAAAATCTTAACGCTACTAAATCATTATTTAGTTGAAAAACCACGGTTTTTAATTATATCCCAGTACCGTTTAGGTATAAAATATATCTACTTTATATAGGCCTATTACTTTATTAATTAAAATTATTTATACTTCGCCGCCGGCTATATATCTTTCGACGTTAAGATTATTTTATTATATACCCGGATTTTCTATTTTATCCCCTTTTATATATATTTATCTAGGTTTAAATCAGGGTTACTTAACGATTATATTAATATCTCGATTTTATACTTTTTTAATTATTATAGTATTTATTTAGATTTATAAATCCCGGCCCCGTTTTATATAAATATCGAGTATAGTTTTATCCTTTCTAACTCCCGGTATTAAGATAATATAAATAATTTAAGGATCTATTTAATATAGTCGGTACTAGTAATTAATTTTCTCGAATTATTTTAATTTAGGCCTAAAGTAGTAGCCTTAATACTATTAGGAAATAAATAAAATTTAGAAATTTATTCGTTTATTATCCTACTCTAAACTATAAGCGATTAATAACCGGAATATTTATAATATTATATATATTCTAGGTAGTAACTAACAAGGTCATATTCTATAAAGTAATAATAGTTAATTAATTAGCTAGGTATTCGTCGCTAACGAACTAGAATAGTAAATAACCCTCGGTACTAAGGAACTAACCTAGTATAATAAAATCGGTATAACTATATTAATTACTACTAAATAAATAAAGCTATCGCCCCGATAATAAAAATATATTAGGGTATTTCCGTTAAAAGGAAGCGCCAGTATAAAGAGAATTCTATTAAACTGAAATTACTATAGTAGATAACTTCGTTCAAGTTAAATAAATATTCATATTATATTAATAAACTAGTCATAAGCCTCCTTATACTCCCTAATAATATTAAATATATATTATAGTTACTTTATAAATATTTATTTATCGTCTTCGGGCCTATAACCCTTCTAACGAATAAAATATTATAAAATAACGTTCTTCGCCCTCCTAAATCGATACTATTATTTATATAATAACTTTTTTATCTCCTATTCGTCCTTATTATCGACGATAATCGGTAGCGGTATTATAGTATATCTATTATAGGGATCCGCGTTAGGTACTATTACTAATTCGAGGTAAACCACCGAGACTATATTATAAATAACTATAGTAGGGGGTAGTTTCAGGCGGTACGCTAACCTCTCGATTTATTCGGTAATCTCGAATAAACCTACGAATTATTACCCTATTTTCTTCGAGAGTATATTAATTATTTAATATCCGCGGTATAAATATAGATATACCAAATTACCGACTTTAAAGAATATTAACTTATAGTAGACGTCGTATTACTCTTTTATATAAATTAAAGTAAAGGTAATAATATCTTAAATATTAATATATTCGGGACGATAGATAGTAGTAGAGAATATATTTTCTCGGAAAGCTTCCGTAGTACTATAATATACTTTTAGGCCTAGGGATTTAATATCCTAGAAAACTTCTATAAAAGTAATTAAAACGTTAACTACCTTAAAATTATTAAGGTTAAAATTATTAATTCGTAATAAATTTAATAATTCCTTAATCTTAAAGCCGTATAGGACCTCTATCGGTACTAGGCGCGTACTACTATATTTAATAGAATTATTTAGCGCCGCGGATAACTACGGTAGTACTACTAGTTATTTATTATAGTTAACTATAAGAAGGAAGTAGTATAATACGATCTCGATAATCTTATTTAACTTTTTAAATTAACTATTAATCTAAAGGTAATAGATAGTTAAATATAATATATCGACTTTAAGTTTATTTATAATCTACTTCTATAATTAACCGATAAACCGACGATCTCGATTAAAGATAATAGCGGCTAGTAGACCCTAATTTAATAAAAGTAATCGAGTTAGTAGTCGGTAGGCCTATTAAGGTCCGCTCTAATTTATTTAGCCCGTAATTAATATTACTATTTTACTAAATTTATATATAATAAATATAACGTAATCCTCCTCTATAGAAGTCTTTAGTAATACTAGAATAAAGTTAATAATTATTATATAGAAAGGCCTAGTAGGTAAGTAGATCGGCTATAGAGATTTATAAAATTAATATCTTAGTATTTAATATAACTAATAATAGGGGTAGTATCTAAGGTATTTATATAATTTCGCTAATATATTAAATATATAGATACTATTTACGAGTTTCTTATAAGTCCTAGCGTAGCTAGGGTACCCTATATTATTATATACCTTTTAGAATACCTTATATTCTAGAGCGGTCGGTAAATATAGGCGAAGTCTATACTTATATTCGATATCGTCGAAGTAGAGTAAATTATTAATAAGTTTATATAGTAGTCTAGCCGTATTTTTACCGAGTATAGTATTCTTTATTATTATAGTTATAATCCTGACCTAGCGTACTTCTACTTCGTAACTATTATATACACGGCCTTTAAAATCGTCGTTAACGGCGATAATATTAACTAGAAAAACCGATAGTATATTAAGGATTAACTCGTTTATTTCTAGGCGATATAAACGACTAGTAAAGTATAATAGAGTATTTAGGACGATATTCGCTTTACTAGGTTTATACTTTAATTTAATTCGAAACCTTTATAAGTATTCGGATATACGGATTAGTCTAAGATTTAGTTTCTTAGTAGAGGTAGTATTTATAGAAGTCTATTATACTATACCTATAGTAGAGGTATAGTCGGTATAAACGATTATAGTATTACTAATTATTTTAATAAGATATCGAATCTTTTTTATAACCTAGATAATATTAATTATCTCTAGTTCGGTAGGCTAGTACTTTATCTTAGTAGATATTAATTACTTTAATAAGAAAAGAATAAGTTATAGAGACTTCTACTTTAGTACTTCCGTAGTATTATTATTCTTAACGTAGTATATATATATACCGAATCCCTACTCCTTACTAGTATCTAGATTAATAAATAATAGTCTCTTTAAATTAATATAATATAGTATAATAAAACTAGCGAAGAGCTCCTATAAGTATTTATAAATATTAAACTCCGTCGGCGTAGATATATCGACGAGAGTTCTCTTTATTATAGATTTGCGAGTATTACCCCGTATACTCTTACCTTATAAATTTCGATAGTATTGATTTAGTAATGTCTTATAGTCTTGTAGAGGCTTGATTATTACCGCGTAGTACGGAATATACTATTTTAGGTAACTAGTTATTCCGAGGTACTACTTTAGTACCTATAATATTCGGGGAAATTAAAGATTCTATATAATTACTAGTTTATTCTTAATTATAGTAAGGCCTAGAGCGTCGATATATTAGCCTAGTAATTATACGGAAGGATAATTAAAGAAGGATTTCTTAATAGAAATAGAAATATTTATATCTAATAAAGCCTAGAATACTAGTATTAAATACTCGACGTATTCTATTAAGGATTTAGAGAAGATAACGATATTATCTATATATATATAATAGAATTTTCGGTATAGACGAAGTATACGGTCGATTATTCGCTAAATATAAATAAGCGAGTTCCGGTAGCTTATAACAAGGACGTTAAATATCTCTTAACCTCTATAAGTAGTTATTATTAAATAGTATCGATAATACCGTTTAACTCACTATTAGTAGAAGAATATAACGGCGTCGATTATTAAGATATATATAGTATTTATTAAAAATACTAGGATTTCCGTCTATAAGAGAATTAGATAAATATTAGGTATAGTAATTTTATTTAATACTTTAATATCTATAACTACACGTCTTTTAGGCCCGGACGATATATCTTTCTAAACTATAAAGTATAGGAAAGAGAAAGATATTATTATAATAATTTACTTTATTCTTCTTTATTAATATAGTTCGTCGAAGGCTTCGTTAATTACCTCCTTATTCTATTTACCTAGTAGATATATACGAGCTTGGCCGGTCTTATAGAGCTTTTTCTAATTATTAATAAACGGAATTTCTATTTATTTAGACTCTAGGATATTTATTATATTTCTAGTATCCTTCTATAGGTCTAGAAATAAATCGACGACGTCGGTAATTATAGAGGCGGAAGTATTATTCCCGTAGATCGTAGTACCTATAAGGTATAGTATCTCTAGTTAAGATAATATATTCGGTACTACCGAAGGTTTTAGTAATATTTACTTCGGCGCTACGGAAGCCTTTTATAAAATAAACAAATTTAATAAAGTAAACGTTGAATTAGAAGTTATAAAACTCGGATAAGTAATATTCGATATTATCGAATTAGATATACGGGGAGTTATTATTATATTAAAGATTATTATTATAACTAGTCCGGCCTTAAAGTAAAATTTAATTAAAAACTTCGACGTTAAAGTCTTCGGTAGCCTTATAACTAAATTAGTATATAAAATATTAATTTAGAAGTATCTAGTTATTTCGTATACAATAATTTTCCCTAGTCTAGTATATCGGCTAATAATTACTAATAGATTAGTATTATTCCGAATTATAATTCTGTCTATATCGTAGTTAACGATATACGCGGTTACTATTAGTATATTAAGTTAAGAAGGTTTAAATAGTAAATTACGATCTTAAGGTAGATCCGATTTTATAGATTTAATTATAATAACTATATCTGAATATACTAGTACAGTATAGCGGAATTTACTAATTATAGTTACGGCTATTCTAGTACCCTTCGTAATTATAGAAATAGAGATCTAGAGGTTACTATAAGATATAATAATAACGAGATCTCTACTAGTATTAATTATAATTTCTTCTAGCTTTATAATATCGATACCTATTAGAATTTTAATAAATAGGTTATCGACGATATATAGTTCCCTAATAATTAAAGCGATCTTATTATCTTTACCGGGAATATATATAGGGATAATAATAAATTTATTAATATTATAGTTACTTAATCTTAAGCCACGGACTTTTATAGTAGTAAATATTTTACGGACTTTAATTTATAAATTAAATTCCGTAAACTTTATAAAAAATTACTAGTTTATAAAATTTATAATATATTTAGTATCGAAGTAAAATTCGTAGAGTTAACTATCTAATTCTACGGAGACTTTAATAGTAGTATAGCGGTAACTACGAAATATATAGCCGTGGGTAGGTTTATCGGTAGATATTGATTTAATAACCTACTTCGCCGAGAAGGTAATATTTAATAGAGCGGAAGTTAATAAAGCGGAATTCGTTAAAGCGGAAGACGTAATAGACTTTAATAAAATAGGATTTCGGTAAAACCGGATATATATATATAATTTATTATTTAAAGAGAAGGACTATTTATATAAACGGTATATTATTTTACTAGTCGTATCGATTATTTTAATAATATATTAGTCGACGAAAAGATTATTAATTATCTTATTATAAGGTTACTCTAAATCGACGGTATCGCTAGGGTATTTATTAACCTACGTAGTATTTTAGTAGAAAGTATTTTCTTAATTATTATAGTAGTATTTTTAGTTTTCGTTATAAAGGCTTTCGGTCTAGCGGAAGAATTCTATTAAATAATCTTCGTTATAGTTAACGTCTTTAATAGTTTCCTAGTCTTTTATATAGTAGGCTCTTTAAGTTAAAAAGGGTTTCTTAAAAGAATTTTTATTAAAGTTTTTTTTTATTCTAGAGTCTTAGTTTTAATACTTAAAAAGGAATATTTTTTATTTAAATAACGAATTTAAATTTCCATTTATTATTTATAGCTACTTTACGGGAGGCTATAAACGGTTAGAATTCTATTATTATTACTAGTTAATATTATTCTATTAAGACTGAAAAGAAGACGAAGAAAACGAAGAAAACCTATATAAATTATTTTTATAGGAAGTATTATTACTTTTATAAAGAGGTACTATAATACCTAAGGCCGCTAGCGTAGAGCTAGCGGCTTAGTAATAGTATAAAAGACGTAAGGTAGTTACGGGGTTCATTACTAAATAGTTTTTAAATCCTAGATTTAATAATAGAATTAATCTCTAAGGATTCTAATAAAACGGGGGAATATTAACTCGATATAGGATTATTAAGAGTTAGAACCCCGCGATACTAAGACTAGAACCCCGTATCGATAAATAATAATATTATAGAGGTAGCGGGGCGTAGGTATATATAATATATTAACGCCTTTAACGGGGCGTAGGCGTATATAATATACTACTACTTTATAATTACTTCTCTTTTTAGGCCCTAGTCCCTAGGTACCTAAATACTTTAGTTAAAAAATATTTATTAAAAAACCTTTAAACCCCCTAAAGGAAATAAGAGAAAAAAGTTATTTAATACGACGGCGTTATTATACGGTAACCTAAATATAAGGTTACGTACTTAATCCTTTAATACCTATAGTACTAGTTACGGAATAATACTTAGTTAATTAGTCGAAGTTTATTAAAAAAACCTTTAAAACCCCTTAAAGAAAATAAGAGAAAAGAGTCTTCTAGTTTATACTATCGGTCCTATAGCGTTAATATATAGTATTAGTCGCGGAGCGATACGAAACTATTTCCTATAGTACTATTATATAGTACTAGTAGCGGAAGAGTAATACTACTAAACTACCTCTACTATATAGTAGTACTAGTAGTAAATAAATAGTATATTCATAAAGCTATCCCTATAGCGCTAATATATAGTAATAGTAGTTAAGTAAGTAATGTTTCTTTCGTCCCTATAATACCATTATATATAATAGTAACGGAGCGAACGTCGGTAAAACGAAAAGTGGCTCGATCGTGGTTTAGGGCGCTCGACGGGCGCCTTAAGAGTCTTAAACGCGATATTTATCTACCGACTCGATAAACGCCCGAGGTATATAACTAAAGGGCCTAGGGCTATTTAGGCGTATACCGAGTAAACCTAAAACCGCCACTAACGGGTACTAAATTAGGGGTACGTTATTAACTTTAGACCCCCGTCTATAACCCCTATTTATAGTTATAGTTCTATTCTATTTATAACTATAACCTTATTCTATTTATAGCTATAGCGTATTCTATAGTCCTATCGTTATTATTACCCTCTAATTATTACTATCGTACCTATAAACCCCTGACGTATACTCTAATATATGGCCTACGTATTACCCCCGCGAGGATTTCGCCTAAATCGATCGATTCCGGGGATCAAAATTTACTAATATTAAAGGTAGTTCCGGGGGGTCGCTACCGTCGATAGGGGCGATTATAGAATATTAAAATTTTAGGTAATAAATCATATAATTTTCTAAAGCTAGGGCCTTTAAAGCTCCGGGTTTAAATTACGCTCGTTAGGAGCCCGATATATATCTTATAACGGCCTCGGGCGCCCGTCGAGCGCCCGTCGAGCGATTTAATACTCGAAGGGTACTCGGCGGGCGCTTAACGGGCGCTTAAGGCCGTTTAGGCGCCTTAAGTTTATTTTAGGCGCCCGAGGTAACTTACCTAATAGCCCCGAGCCGCTGGAGCCGGTTTTCGATTTACCGACGAAATAGTATACACTATCGTTCCTACAGCGCTTATAGTACTTGTAGTGAATATAGTATATTAGATCATTCCTATAGTACCTATAATACTAGTAGCGGAATAGTAGTGGCTACCCTTATTATATACTCCTACTATACTATAATAAACACTAGTAGTAAAGTACTATACATAAGCGGTATAGTCTTAATATTATACTAGGAGATTAGTAATAATATAATTATTATAGTAACGGTTATATTTATTAATAAGAGCGAGGTGGCGGAGCGGAGGCGCGTATCGACGTATTATAACAATAAGGTATTTAGCGCGACGGTCTATTATATAAATAAACTCGCCCGCTCATTACTTTCTCTCTTCGTAACTCCTCTAGCCTCTTTTATATATTATTACTCTAGCTCTATAATAGCGTTCTAGTATTATAACTAATATATAGATAATACTCTCGTTATATATAATTTTCTTCTAACTCTATAAATAGCTCCTATTCACCGATAGTATTAGTTTATTTATACTAATTTATTTTAGCTATAAATATACTAGTAAATATAACTAATCCGCTATTAGCGCGACTGCGTAATACTAACTATAATAGTAGTTTATTACGCTTCGTAGCTCCTTTACCGGGTCTACGTCGGTAAATCGAAAACCGGCTCTAGCGGCTCGGGGTTATTAGGTAAGTTACCTCGGGCGCCCGAGGTAGGTTTAGGGCGCCCGAATAATCCCGAGCGCCCGTCGAGCGCCCGCCGAGTACCCTTCGAGCGTTAAATCGTTCGACGGGCGCTCGACGGGCGCCTAAGATTATTATAAGATATATATCGGGCTCCTAACGAGTATAATTTAAGCCTAAAGCTTTAGGGGCCCTAGTTTTAGAAAATTATATAATTTATTACCTAAAATTTTAATATTCTATAATCGCCCTTATCGACGGTAGTGACCCCCCGGAACTATTTTTAACGCTAGTAAGTTTTAATCCCCGGAATCGATCGATTTAGGCGAAATCCTCGCGGGGGTAATACGTAGGCTATACGCTAGGGTATACGTTAGGGGTTTATGGGTATAATAGTAATAATTAGGGGGTAGCGACAGCGATAGGACTATAAAATACGTTATAACTATGAATAGAATAGGGCTATGGCTATGAATGGAATAAGGTTATAACTATGAATAAGGGCTATAAACGGGGGTCTAAAGTTAATAGCGTACCCCTAATTTAGTACCCGTTAGTAGTGGTTTTAGGTTTACTCGGTATATACCTAAATGGCCCTAGGCCTTTTAGTTATATACCTCGGGCGCTTATCGAGTCGGTAAATAAGTATTATGTTTAAGGCTCTTAGGGCGCCCGTCGAGCGCCCTAAATTACGATCGAGCCACTTTTCGTTTTGCCGACGTACTTCTACTAATTTAACGATAATTATATTCGAGGTACGTCCCCTCCTTATACGCTCTATTATATTAATCGCTACGGAATCGACTATTATATAAAAGTAAGTTATGACCGTAAACTTTAAAGCGGTATATATTAATAATAATAAATCCTTAAGCCTTTCCGAAGGAAGGTAAAGAGGTTTATATATTAATATATTTATATCGGTAATAAGACTCCTAAAGAAGAACGTAAATATAATTTAATAAATAAGGAAATTACCTAGTAGCGTAAAGTATATAATAAAATAGTAGTAATTAATAAGTAAACCCCTACTATAATTACTAACCTATAGAATTAATTAACGGTGGCGAACTAGTGTATTAAGGAATTAAAGGCGATAAATAAGATTTTTAAAAAAAAGGTCGAGAGTTTCCGTTAATATAAACGGGACCTAGAGAGTCCCGAGGAAGATAATATCCTTAAGAACTATATTAAAGAGACTATATCTTCTTCTAATAATTCCGATAATAACTAAATCTTTCGTATAATATAGTAGCGATATCGAATTCTTTTTTTCTTAAATCGGCGCTAGCTAAGTTTACCTAGATATATTATTTAATAATATATTCTAGGCGTCTATATAAACTATATTTAAAATAAAAATATTCTTATAAATACGATATCTTATCGTTATCGTATATAAATAGTTTAATAGTAAATTGAATTTAGTTATACCCTAAAACTATATAATAAAGTTATAAATATAAAGGAGAATATCCGTTATATAAATATTAATATAGAAGTAGTAATATTTACTTTTAACGTCGGCTCCGTTTACTCCGCCTTATTATCTTATACGATTAAGTAACCTCTTTAGCTATATTTATATATTTATATTTACTACCCGCCTATTTAAAGGTTTTAATTAGTTTATTAATACTAGTAAACTCTTTGTCTAGTAGTTATTAGTTATATTCTTTGCCCTAATTAATTTATTTAACTTTATACTAGATACCTTCTTTATTTTTAACTTTATCGATTACCTCTTCTACCTCCTATAACTTATTATTATTAATAAATTCGGGGGCTTATATAAAAGATTCCGCCGTATTAATATAGTTACGAAGATAATATAACTTAAGTAACGATATATAAAAGATATTATAAATTCTATACGTAGAAGGTAGTAGTAGGCGGTAAATTTATACTCTTATTTTGTTAATAATCCTAAAGGGCCTTATAAACTTATGGGATAATTTCTTATTTAAGCGCTTTTACTTTAAATTCTTAATTATTAATATAACTAAATCGCCAACCTTATAATTTTATAGTTTATATATTTTATTATACTATTTAACTTAGTATTCGGTAGTGTTTTAAAAACGCTTTATAGTTTCATTCTTTAAAGCTTATAACTATCGTACCCTATTATTTATAATTAATACTCTTTCTTCCTTAGAGTCGTCCTCGACCTCCTAACGGATTTCAGGATAATAACTATATATACGGAAGAACGACGTCGTTCCGACGACGGTACTCTAATTATTATTTATTAAGAATTCTACTATAGGTAGTAATCTAGCCTAATTAATTTATTTATTATTAATAAATATACGTAAATAGTACTCTAGTATTTAATTTAGGCGCTTTATCTACCTATCCGTTTAAGGGTAAAAAATAGTATTTAGGCGTCGTTTTATTTTCGAATAAAAATATATAACCGACTAGAAGGCGCTCGTAAAAATAAAACCTCTATCGTTAACGATACTATTAAATATACTATAGCGGTAAATAATTTTAAAATAAAATACTTCCGCTAGCTAAATAATATCGATTTTAATAATTATAGGTATATACCTAGCCATTTTAATAAATCGATTTATTATAATAAAAATAGCGTTATAGACGGTACCTTTATATTTATTAGGCGGTAAACTAGTTATAAAATCTATAGAAATTTCCTTCTATAGTTAAATAGTAATAGGAAACGAATTTAATTCACTATACGGGCGATATCGCGGCGCCTTCGTCCGCTAATATATATCGTAAATTTTAATATAGTCCGTAACTTACTTTAGGCTACCCTCCTAGAAAATTTTTCGGGTAAATAATTTATATAACTTCGTAGCGCTAAAGTGGCCTATTAGAGGATTATTATAATACCTCTTTATAAACTCTTCCCTTAGAGCTTTATCCCTTAATATATAAAGGCGACCGTTATATTTTAATAATCTCTTAAAGTTTATAGCCTATACTTTATTCTTTATATAACGGCGGTTCTTTAATATATTCGCTCTAGTTCGAAAAGAGTTTACCTAATTATTATAGATTTATAATTCCCGAATTAATATTTTAATAGGCCTTTTAGGATTATCGTACGTAATTTTAAATATTATTATAATATCCCGCCTTAGAATTACTACTCTTAACCCTATAATTTAAAAAGTAGGGGTTATAGTTACTTTTACTTCTTTATCTCCTTCCGATAATTAACCGCTAGTCTAAAGAGTAAGTTTATTCTAAAGCGTTAATAATAATTTAGTATTTAATAACGATACTCCCTCATAATTAAAGCGTCGTAACGGTATATTAATAAAATTTAATTTCTTAGCCCGATAAAAGATCTTAAAGTTATAAGTAGTTAATTTAAATATCTAACGGGCCTATTTAAAATTCAGCTCCTTCTATTTTATAAAACTCTTTAAATTATTATAATTAATTTAGATTTTAATATAATAGGGGCTACCTTCTAGGTAGTATTATTATTATTTTATTATTATTATAACGGCGAGTAATTCTTAATTATAAGTTTTATAATTTTATTTTAAAGAATTTAATTTCCGTAACTAGAACGTTATAAGGCGCTAATAACTATTTTTATTCTATTATAATAATATAGAGTTAAGGCTAAAGTTAGAAGTATCCGTCTTTATACGTAATTATTTAGTTAGATCGTAATAGTATAGAAAAGGCGCGTTTACGAATATATCTCGTAAGATCTAAAACGCTTCCGTAGTATTATTTATTTATTTAAACGGATTTATTTTCTTACCTACCTTACTACCCTTAAATAGGTTAATAAGCGGCGTAATTATACTAGAATAATTATAAATAAACTATTTATAGAAGTTAACGAAGCCTAAAAAGATTTATACTTTCTAATATATTTTTGGCTAAGGCTATTCCTTAATAGTTTTAATATATTCCGGGTTTATAACTACCTTATTAGTAGATACTATAAAACCTAAAAACTCGACCGTTTCGGTACTAAATCGGTATTTCTTAAGGTTAATAAATAGCTAGAATTAACGTAATTATTTAAATACTTATTTAATATACCGCTAATACTCCGCCGGCTTAATACTATAAATCAGGATATTATCTAGATATACTACGTATATTATATCTACTAAACTTATAAGCGCACGGTTAATATAAACTTAAAATATTACCGGTATATTAACGAGCCTAAAAGGTATAACCAAGTATTCGAAGTAATTATAGCGAGTTCGGAAAATAATTTTTTATTTATCGCCTTCCTTAATCCGGATCTTATAATAGATATCCTTAAAGTCTAATTTTATAAAGATTTTAAAACTGTATAAACGGTCTAATATCTCGGTAATTAAGGGTAACGGGTATTGATTCTTAATAATTACCGTATTTAAGCCCCGGTAATCTACGTAAAGATATAATCTACTATCCTTTTTAAATATAAAAAGAATAGATACTCCGGTTAATAAAATTAAATAACGGATCTAGCCCTTATAGAGTAAAGATTCTAAATAACGCCGTAGCTTCGATGATTTAATTTAAAATAAATTATAAAAAGGCCTATAAGGCGGTTCTTTATTAATCTTTATCTCGATAACGTAATCCCCCTATTTAAAAGTAGGTAGGGTACTCGCTTTTTCGTTAAAAAAAATATTATAAAACCTTATAAGTTCCTTAGGAACCTCTAGGTTAGGAAGTTTTTCCTATTTACCTCGCGATACTATAGCGTATACGACCGCGAATATATTCGATTTATTTTTAAAACTACTAGTGAATTTAGCCGGTTCCTTAATTTATAAATTATTAAAATTAACCTTAAACCGCTATTAGTCCGCCTTAGGATTAATTAATATCTTTAATTAATATAATTTAGGTATACCTAGAATAACGTCTAAACCTTTAAAGTTTATAGTATAGAATAAAATATTATATTTATACCCTTAATTTTAACTATCGACTATCTAATAGTCTAATTAATACGCGTTATAATAATATATACTTTACCCGTTAATTACTTTAGCTAGCGGTAAAGTAACGTTATAAGGTTCTAAATTATTTTTTATAATAAACCGTTATAAAATTAAATTAATTTACGCTCTTAAATTAATTAAGATAATAAATTACCTAACCTTATCCTAAAGGGTAATCTAACCCTTAAAAAGAATAAAAAGATATACCTCTATTAATCGTTTTTCTTACTCTTCTTCTAAGGCGTAAATTAGGCTTAATTATTTTTTACCGATATCGTACCGACGTTTATAATTAATTTATTTATATCGGGATATTTAGGCTTAATATGGCCTTCTATTTTATAATAATAATAAATAATCTTATCGTACGAAGAATTAATAGTATTAACTTTACGCTTATTACCCTTCTCTTTTAAATACGTTTATTTAGCGCTATCGCCGGCGTTAGGCTTAATAATTCGGTCTATTATAAATTTTCCTTTATTAAGGTTCTTTAACTAGGAACCTGAATTAAAATTAAAACTACTTATTAATTATATATACTTTAGATTCTTTTCTTATATAATAACCTAGGTAAAAATTTCTTCCCTTTAAATAAATATACTACCGGTATTAAGAATCTTATTTTTAAATTTAGGTTTAAGTTTAACTAAAAAGAAATTTACTTTATACTCCTCTAAAAACGAGGGTAATTAGGTCTTTATTTCTTTAAGGTAAGCCTTAAATAACGATATCTTTTAATAAAACTATTATTTAACTTCCTCCTACTTCTCGTAGGCGAGGAGACGACGATTAATTAAATCCGTTACTAAATTAAAAAGAAACTTCTTAAAAAAGCTAAACGTAATATTAGTTAAATTATATAAATCGTAGTACCTATATTACTACGTTAAAGGGTTACCCTCTAACGAGTCTATATAATATACGATCCTTAAATAATCGGTAGTGAAATACTTAGGACTAATTAAAAATTTAATATTTACGTCGCGGAACTAACGTAAATATTTACCTTCGCTCGTACCCTTATAAGAATATATTTTATTAGGGCGTAGTATTTTCGCCCTAATAAGGATATCCCTACTAAATATAGTTAAATTTATTATTATTCTACCGGTAGGCGTAATAATTAGGGGACCTCTACTATAAATAATAAATTCTACTAGCGCTCCGCTAGCGGGCGTAGAAATAATAAGATTATATAGTTTTTAATTTTAAGTTTATAATACCTCTAACTCTTACTATTATTTAAGGCGACGGTTTTCTTCTTTAATAACTTTAAGTTATACGTCTAAGGTCTCTTCGGGGGTAGTAATACCTTCGAATTCGCTACCGTCTTTATAGCGGGGGTCGTCGGAGGGGGTTTAATTAATATTATCGTCGTTAAATTCTTCTAGATATCCCGAGGTTAAACCCGATATTATAACGACGATAGGCCTTTTCCTTAGAAAGGTTTAAGAGATTAAAATTATAATATTTAAGGCCGCTAACGTAGAGCTAGCGGTTTAATAATAATATAAAAGATATAAAATAGTTACGGGGTTTATTATTAGGTAGTTTTTAAATCCTAGATTTAATAGTAAAACTAATCTCTAAGGATTCTAATAAAACGGGGGAATATTAACTCGATATAGGATTATTAAGAGTTAGAACCCCGCGATACTAAGACTAGAACCCCGTATCGATAAATAATAATATTATAGAGGTAGCGGGGCGTAGGCGTATATAATATACTAGCGCCTTTAGCGGGGCGTAGGCGTATATAACGCACTACTACTTTATAAATACGTCGTTATATAAAAGTTTATAACCTCTACCGAAGCCTTCGGTAGGACGATAAGGAATAAAAAGTTAACGAAAGTTTTGATTTAAATTATATTATTAAGGCTAACGCTGTCCGTAGTTATTATTAATATTATTATTACTACGGTTCGGCGGAACCGATCGATCCTATTTATTTAATTTTCTAGATACTAGAGCCTACTATTTATACTTATAGTTATCGAGGCTCGTTAGAAAGTTATTAATAATAATATTATTCTCGGGCCTTTTAATATTACGCCGTAACTCAAAGTTAATTTCGTTATAAATAATATTAAATTAATTTTATAGTAGCGATATTCCCGTATCTTTAATAGACTTTAAAATCTTCTATATATATTTACGTAGTTTATAACGATTATTAATATTTTTTATAAAGTAGCGTTCCCTAAAGATAGTATTAATAGTTATATTCGAAGGCTCTTTAAACCTTCCCGCTAATAACTAAGTTTATTCTATAATATTAATATTAGTAGTATTATATTTCGATAATCTCTTCTTAGTATTTAAAAGCTCAGCGGTATATTATTCTAAAATAGTACCGCGGAGGTAAATCTAGAGATTTTGACGTATTATAGTACCTTTAATAGTTATTAAATCCTTAACTCGCTCGATAAAGAGATATATATTACGGAAGTAAATTTTTTTATTAATATACTCGAGACTAGACCCTATACTAGTAGACTTATTATTATATATAAAGTCGAAGAATCCGAGATTAATTATATTCTACTTCGATATAATAGAAATAATATTATCGCTTTAAGGACTTTATGGGCCCTAGGGTCTTAATAGTCTAGAAGGGCCTTCGGGAGGTACTACTACGAGGTTTATAATAAAATTACGAAACTTTATAAACTATATTTTATTAAAGCCTATATTCGTTATAGTCGAGGATTACTACGGTTATTAATTAGGTCCGAGGGGTCTTTAGTAAATTACTTTTTCTATAAAGGTCTATCTAATAGAATATTTTAATAACGATATCGAATATAATAATAACGAAGAAGGCGCTTACCTAGAGTTTAGCGGGGACGAAGGAGGTATATTCCTAATTAACGCCGGTACTTTAAAAGATTATCGAGTCGCTTAAATACTAACTTAGAAACGTATTATAATAATATAAAAAGTAGTAATATTAATAACTTAGTTATTTAGCTAGCTCGGTACCTCTATAAATTTTAATTATACTTATTACTCTCGAGGATTAAGACTACGAAGGGGTTAAATAGGCCGGAAATTCCGCCGAATAAAATAATTAATAATATAACGAGTAATATCGTCGACCTCGCCGGCGAAAGCGTGGCCCGATTATATAAATTCGTCGAGCTAGAATACTAAGACTACGGTATTACGGCTAGCGATATTACTAAACACTACGGTAATAATTTTACGAAAATAAAAAAGTTAAAAGTTAATAAATTAATAATTCTTTATAATTTACTTTTATTAAAGATGAATTAATTTTTATTTACTCTTTCGACTTTAAAGATAGAAACTTAGTACTTCTATAAATAGATAGAATATAACGAATAACTATATATAAAATTTATATAAAAAATAGTAATATATAAAGACTTGAACAGGGTTAAGCCTAGTATAATTTTAGATTATTTTAGCGGCGCTTCTCCCCTTTAGGGAAAGTCGATATTTAACCGATTTTATTAAAGATATAATACGATTCTAGGCGAATTATATAATAGATTCGTTAAAACCGAAAATATAATTATAGTAATACCTACTTTAGTAGACTAGTACGTTATAGCGGAAGGTTTCTATAACTATATTAAATAACTAGGTATAGTATACCGAAGTATAGTATTTATAGTTTTAGTACTATTATAGTAGGCTTTAATATAATAGAGTTATTTATTTCGGTAGAGAAGAAGGAGATAATATTCTTTTCTAACGAGATTATTATATAAGTTATATTCTATTCTACCGAAACGAACTAGTAGAGGAGACGGGGTACGGATAAAAAGACGTTATTAAATAATTTTAATTCGACTACTAGTACTACTATATAACTAGTAGATCGAACGTCTAGTAGGCGTAGTATAGTACTTATTAAAATATATAAAAGCCGTTATTATTAATTAATAAGATTATATTCTATAAAGTAGTAATAATTAATTAATTAACTAGGTATTCGTTGTTAACGAACTAGAATAGTGAGTAGCCCTCGGTGTTAAGGAACTAACCTAGTATAGTAAAATTAATATAACCGTATTAGTAGCGCTCGTTCGTTTTTTTCGTTATAAATACGCGGTTACGCTATTTACTCTCGAATAAACTTTTATCCGAAAAAATTATTTTTATCTAGTCTTTTATTATTTAATATAAATATTCGCGCGCTTATTTAAATCTTTTCTTCCTATTTATCTACGAAATAAATAATTTAGGGTAGATAATATACCGTCGGAAATTTACTTTTTAGAGAGTTTTATATATAATCGTTTTATAAGTTTAAATCCCTAGGCCTAATATTAATTTTATATAAAATTCATACTTATTATTTACTCCACTAGTAATTACCTAGATAAAGAATTTTAATATTCTTTTATCGATTTTTTCTTTCCTACCGGAAGTAGGGTTTTTCTAGTTATACGCGACTCCGGATTTTAATATTCTACGTATAGTTAGGCTTAAAATTCCGGTAGTTATCGAGATTTCTAGTACGCTAGCATGTTATATAGTATTTATATCGATAATATATTTACGTTATAAGGTAGTTAAGTGCTTATTCGGTATATAGGGATCCATTTAGGGGGTGAGGTATAGGAGGGATAGGGGGGAAAACGCGAAAAGTCGCGTAAATCCGTCACTTGATTACGCGCCCACGAGTACCGTCGCGCCGGCCGGAGGCTCGTCAATCACAATCGTCGCCTCAGCCTCAGTTCGCAGGATCTCGTCGATTATAGGACCCTCAGTCAGGAAAGGTAGGGTCAACGGTGAAGAGGCGCAATTTGTGACGGCTTCCTCCAAACCTTCCGCCTTGTATTCGAATGCCCTGATGTCTTCCTCACCCCGAAGCACTTTGACGCTAAAGGCTTGTGGGATGAGGTGCAAAAACGATTTGCTTGAGTACCTTCGAATACCAATACCAATGATGGTCTTTGGGGGGAATCGCATGTTGTTCGCGGACTTTGGATAATTGGACTAATTGAGGCAAGGTGCTTGCCGGGCAATTGGAGGTGACGCGGCCGTTCTTGTTCTCTGAGTATATTAATCCGAGGGCGCTGGATTGGTTGATGGATCATCGTCAGCCTGGTAGGCTTGGCCGGGTGACTTTGGATTTTCGGAAGGATGAGTCGGTGCATGAAATCGTGTTCAGAGACTTTGACGTTCAATTAGTAGGCCCTAGGTAGCTGGGAATGGACGTTGTCGAGGGGGGCTTTCCGCAGCGTGTAAAATCGTTGCAAATCATTGGGCGATAGGCTCTGTCTTAGGAATAGTGAAAGCCTTGGACTCCCACAGCTCGATCTTTTTATGAGCTAGCATGTTGAAAAGGCAACAGGCAAATGTGTCTGAATTGCCTCGGGCAGAGAAGCGAAAATGCAAGGAGAGTTCCAAAAGCATGCATGCATTTTCATTCTGTCTATCGGCACCGTGACTGCAATTCACCAGATCACCATCGAATCGCTCAACTTGACTCTTTCTTCCCTCAGCATAAGGCCACACGCTTTACGCTCTTATTAGAAATCGACCACATAAGAAAGAGTGTCGCTGTAGCCACGGACCATCAATTACCTCCACCGCTTGTCCCAGTCTCACGAGAGGCTCTTGTCTCATCACCACATTCTGTAGCCTTCATCCCTCATACTACCCAGTGAAGCAATAGTCCGATCATATAGTCAAAAGCTAGTCTCCCCCAGCCTAGGCGCCCCTCCTTCCCAATCAAAACGCTCATAGTACTTGAAAACGAGCTCGTATCCCTCCAGATCATGCACGATACGATCAACGCGCCTGTAGCCCCGGATCTGATCCAAGCGGCTGTTCTTCCTCGCCAATTGTCTCTCCAAGGCTTTGATCTTGTTAAACTTCTCATCATCGCTGTTGGCCTCGCCTTCAATGTCTCCGGACTTATTACCTTCGAAGAGCGTGACTGAGAAGCGTCCAGGTTTGAAGATATTGACGACTTGCTCGATCACGTCTGCAGTCTCGCGCCCTGTCTGCTTGTTGGGTACATTAGTCTCGAACGATGCGTAGGAGCAGTTCGGTTCAGGTGTGACGTGGACGGTGAAGTAGTGCGTAGCATCAGGGCCGTTGGGAGCTGGTATGACACCGTTTGCAGAGAAGCCGCATGGTGTGAATAGATAAGCATCGATGCGAGCATCGGGATACTTGGAACTGGGGTAGACGTCCGCTAAGCCACAAGCTTCAGAGACAACAGTGCCAAGGGCATGTCCCTCGGTGGTCAGCTCTTCAGGGTAGGTAAGCATTTCGTCGTCGTCCGACATGAATTCGGCAGGATCGGATGACGTGCTGCTGAAAACATCGTTGTTCTCGTCGAATGCTTTGAGACAGGGCTTTCTAATGCTCGGCTGATGGCCACTGATATCGCCGATGTGGTCCTGTGCGTCTTTGCGTGCGTTGTGAGCCCTTTGGTAGTACTGACTCTCTGCGACCGCACTCGCGTCGTCAAGGTGGAATTTTCTGGCGTTCTCTGGCTCCAGATCGGTCATTAAAAGTTCCAAAGTCTCGTCTTGGTCATCATCGTAGTTATTACGAGCAGCAAGCGTAGCTTTGGCCTCTGGCAATTCCAGGAATTTGTCCTCCGTCTCAAGCCTCTCCGGTGTAGCAGGTGGGGTCAAGATGGTATTGGGCTCCGTAAGGTATAGATACCAATGCTCGCCATTCATCTTCCCAATCATGTATGCGCTGCCACCCAGAAATAGCCTATCAAGGGACTTGACTTCGTCTCTCCAACTACGGTGTGGTCCTAACTGGCGATCGGGAAATAGAAAATTCTTCCTGCTGTAGAAGACCCGATACGGCTTCGCCGCTGTGCCTGTACCTAAGGTCTGATTGGCAACGGCATGGGGGAATCCAGCAACCAGCGCGGCAATTTCAAGGATCTTTGGCAAGCCGTGGAGGAGTGTAGTCGTACCGCAAGTCTTGAGTATAAGCTTGTGGGGGAAGATGAACATGCTCGATTCGGAGAGCAAGTAGGCGTCGACATGCTCGGATTCGACGACGGAGAGCACCTTGCAATTGACGAGATCAAGCATATCCTTCCATACTTCTGCTGGTACGACCTTCAACCCGGCGGGAGATGTAGTGGTCGGGAGGGCATTCGACGAGGCACTGAACCATACTTCTAGGAGCTTCTCTGGTCCTGTTGCTTATCAGTACAACTCCGCCACAGACAAATGCCGCAATGACGTACCTTCAAATGCGTTGCTAGAATCGAGATCGAATGCAACATCGCGATTGATAATCAAATGAGGCGTCCCACTAAGAGAACAGGGAGACGCAGTGTAGTTCTTTGGTATTTCAGTATTGACCATCTCCGTGCGGTAGCCTGGTCAATGACCTTTTTCTGCTACAGTCGATGCTTTCTGAGGTGATTCGGAAATGTGGATGGAAGACTGGCTTCTCGATTTTCCAAGTTCAGATATCCCCGCTCTTGTTTCGGCCTCCTAGACGACGCTGTGAAGGAAGACCTTCCTCCCAGACGAACAGTGCGGCGTCCGCTGGAGAACAGAAGGCCCACACTCGGTGGGGGATTATGGAGGCTGGCTTAAGCCAGCAGCAATGGGTGGGTGATGTGTCTTTACTTGGGGGTCGTTATGGAGGTCGAGCCGAGAGGGGGATAAAGAAGTCCTTGTACCAAGGAATTTTGGCTATTTGTGGATCCTCGCGCCGGTCAAGCAAACGAGGACGACTGGGAATTTTTTGTCGGAGGGTTCGTGGAACGTTGTTGAGGTATTGTGGCGGGTGTTACCTAGGCCTACATGCGAAGAACACAGTCAGTATAACATCTCAGGCCGTTCAGCGGGTGAGGAAGTCATGAATGTCTCGTGACTTTGGGCGTACTCACTTTGCTGGCTTTGACAGGAAGCGTAGCAGGTCCGAATTGCTCATGGAGTGAATATATCCAGTGTGTTGGGAAAGATTCGGAAACCTTGGATAGGCTGCAATCTTTGTATGGTTGTTGTTCGTGCTACAAGAGCAGTAAAGAGTGTTGTCTTGTCCAGAGGAAGTGGCATGCGTGGGCGAGACAATTTTTGTGTGGTGAGCTAATTTTGGCGGCTGTTGCCGCGGCCTGGAAGTTTCTCCGGGCGCCTCCCCCCAAGGCTGACAACGCCATTCCATTTTTCCCATTCACTGTGCAACACTGAACAAACCATGCTTCAAAGTCTTACACGGTTCAGATTTTGCGCTACAGATTTTGCGCTCCCTCATGTCTCCAAGTGAGTCGTTGGATGTCCTGTCGCCAGATGTAGCCTTGGCGTCATCATTGATTGATGCTATCCATACTGTCGACTCCAAACCGTGTTTTTGAAGTTCCAGCTTGGGGTCTATTAGACTACGGTTTCTATTAGGAGCGGGTCTTTGAGGTAGAGTGGAATGCTCATACTATCGAGACTGATCCCGAGAGCTTGGACTGGTCATCGCATTCAATGTTTTGTCCAACAGGATATCTTTTCATGATCCTAGTCATGGACGCAGGTCATGAAAACACTTCCCAGCATTCCGTGACTTTTACGTTGGTAAAGTGGCCCTATGAGGGACCATATAGGGTTGGTGATGGTATGCAGCAAGAGCAGTGATGTAAGGTACAAGCCTGGGACTGTTCTAGAAGACATATTTCGCTTGCGATTCTCTCGGTTGCTTGCCCATCTCCTTCGGCCCGATAACGTCTTTCATGGCTTGCCGCTTCTGGCCTCGACCGGGTGGAATTGCGAGATATGCCGTGGCCAGAAAGGGGGAACGTGCAGCAGTAGTTCCGCAACCATGCCAACGCATACTTGGCCGGGCGCAATGACATCTGCAGCTGCGGTCGTAGTCGGTAGCAATTTCAGTCATGTGACTCGCCACTCATTTTGATTCTGTACAAGTCTATCGACAAGAGATCAATCAAAGCTGTCAAGCCGGGGCGAACAACCCGTGAAGACCTATGGGTGTGGTGGCGAGGATTATACGAGCCACACAATTCCAAAGCCTTTCGCTTTGATTCGCCAGATAGACCTGCGGAAGACCTCGTGAAGATCTACCGCGAGGTTCTATGCAGCTAGACGATTAGCGAATGGGGGCGCCGATCATTGCTGACAGTTGGCTGGATTCGAAAACTTCCTCCATCGACACCAGTCTTTTCGAATTTTTGGAGGCAATTGAAACGCGGAAAACCCCCCCAGCAGAATTTGGGGCGTTCTTTTCGTCCCTGGTCAGAGCATGCAACGCCAGAGGTCTACTCACTATTTCACCTCAGATCAGTCGCGTTAGCAGAGCATAAACCCGAAGTCGTACGCGTCGCACTGCTATACTGTCAGGCTTAAGTCTTTGAACCCTTGCTTATTTCATCTTGGATAATTTCCCTAGCAAATGTCGTAGAGAACGCAAATGTTCGTGGGTGGAGGTCCAGCGGTCCCAAAGTAGCTAGTCATGTTGTGGTCTTAGTTGGCCTCGAGCCCCGCCCAATGATTGGAAGGATCGATTCATAGCTGCAGATGGTCTGCCACACCACCTCACTCCTGCTCGCTGCACGAATCTGCATGACTTGTACATACATTGCGCCGACATAACTCTTTACGCCTACACCACATAACGTTGACAGTAATCATCAACGAAGAAAGCAGGCCTCGTTGCAATGCGCTGGAGTCGAAAAGACGCATCCAATCGAACGACAGCGGCTTTTCCCACCTCTTAGCGACGACCACCTGCCCCAACGGCGACCCTGTCAGCATCACAAATGTGGAAGGCTCAATGTCGAAGAGGAGGCGACTGAGATCGGGCAACAGCTGTGCCATAAGTCATACGGGACCTCAATGACATGGTGGACGGCATGGAGCATAGCTACTCCATGCATGGCCATACACATAGCTTGTCTTGTATGTGCCATCTTTCATCAGTACCAGGGGCAGAGAAAGAAGAACATGGCAGACTGTTCACAAAGGCGTATATCCTATTGAAGCTCGAACGCTGACCCAATAAGCCTTGGCATCTACCATCATGCCCGTAACCTCAGATGCTTCACCTTTCACCTCCGTCACAGTCTCTCCCATGGAATTTCAAGACATCGACGAGCTTCCCATCGAGCTGAAAGTGCCATTGCCCTCATCAAGCGCGTGCTCAGACGAAGAGGGGGACGTCACGGTTCAGACGAAAGGAGGCCCCAAAGACCCACCAAGTATATCAATAGGGGAAGAGGAGGATACACATGCAAAGGCAGCAGAAGTAAAACAGGAGCATGAGGATGATGTGAAGGCCAAATCTGAGCCGGAAGAGTTACACGAGCCCGCCCATATATCCCTAGACGAGCTGGCTCGTTTCGTGCAACTGGAGGCTTACCAAAGGCGTCAGACCGCGGCTGCCCAATTTAGGATGGACCAACTGACTCTGAATTGTGGGCTGGATAGGAGAATGATCAGCACCTTCTCGATTGCGTACGGCAACATGATCGACCAGTACAAGACTGATGACCAAGCAGGATTTGCGATGATTTACGAGGCTTGTGAACAAGTAAAGGCATCCTGTCAGATGGCTGCCCAAGCCACCGATCCTCTTGGACTGTATCGGGATACGGACTTACGTCTCACCCAGGAGGACGTGGCCACCCGCTCTTGCATTCAGGAGCTACCACCTGAGAGCCAGCAAACGATCCTCACGTTCCTCACCCGGCTCAGGACAGACCCAGATTTCTTATCTGAACGGATCTCCCAACTATCCGCATCGGAACTACTTACCTTAACATCCTCTTATCACCCTGCAGGTATTGACTACTCAGTCCTACAGAATCATTCCCATGGTAAAACGTCACTTTACAGCAAGGACAGCCAGATGATGAGCCTCTCCCGGAGAATGGATAGTCTTCAAAGATTCCACGACGAGGACCCATTCTTTGCATTGTTGTATGGCGTTTTCGACTCTTCTGCCAAACCGGGCTCCGAAGAGGATCAACGAAGGATGGATATCTGGTCTACCACCTGTGCTAAAAACTTTACAGACGCTTCTACTGGCACCCGAATTGGCAGTGATGAGTTCGCTATTGCGACATTGGATGCATTTGCCAACTTCCAGGAATGGCCATTGAAGCCGAAGATGGAGTCATACCTGATGAAGATACTGGCCGAAGGATCCTTCCTACTGGACCAGCCTTCGCATCAGCCAACCAATTTCAAGGAGCCCGTAGAGATGCACCATGCTACTGCTGCCATTAGAGAGGCTGAATACTTCGAAAAAGCGTTAATTGATCTATTCGCACTTCTGACTACACAGCAAACTCAGCAGCCTCAGCAGGCCGTGCCTGAAAGCGCCCTGGCTTTTGTGCATGCTGTACTACGCAAGATTGAAGATCCTGAGCTTCGGCTTCGCGCAAAACGTTTCATTGTATGTAGGTGGTACTTTGCTACGTTCATCTCGAGTATCGTACTCCATCCAGAGGTAAGCTCCAAGCAATTATTGTTCAGACAGCCCTGATCAAACCACTTAGGTCCGTGGTATCATGATGACACACCACGTTGGTGAAACTGCTAGATTGCAAGTTCTGCAACAGTTGGTACTTCGCTTACAGCAGCGTGTCTTTGACGTCGTACTGCAATGGTAAGTCACAAGCCTCTCAGAATCAGAGCAGGCTGAAACGTAACCAGTAATAACCAAGCATTGATCAATCCCGAAGTACGCGACGGCATCATGGCTATCTTCCAAATCTTCGAACCTCCTAACTTGCTTGAGGAGGAACCCTCGCTACAGATTAGGGGTCGCGATGATGAAGAAGCTACAGATTTTATAATGTTGTCTGCTCTTGATATCACTGGCCTTATCCAAACTCTGTATCCAGATCGAAAACCCAACGCGGAGGCCAATGAGCCCGGATCCGCAGCTGCATTCTCTGACCGTCCCTCGACGGCTGGCTCATCTACGTTAATAGCTGGCTCCAGTGACTTTGGTAGTGCCGAAGCTCCATCTACAGCACCAAGTAGCATTGAAGCTTCTGACAAGCCTGCCACTGATGTGTCGTCCGCCGCTGAAACGCACATCGAGGAGCAAGATTTCGCTCATCCCTTGAAAATTGACTTAAAGAACCCATTTGCTGAGACTGCCGAGGTAGCCAAAGAGGACCTTGTCCAGCGACTTCAGATTACCTGCCGCAAATTGAAGGGCCTCCTAGCCCATGCAGGAAGCCCAACCCAACCCAATGCGTGGACGTTGCTGTACTATTCCCCAGATGGATATACACTGACCATTGGTCTGGAAGCAAGGACCGCAGGCAGACAGAACCCCTCGGACCCTTATTTTAACTGCCATGGCTGGAAAGACGACCCTGCCAGAGACCAGTGGTTGTTGAAAGCAGCAGTGACCAGATTACTGGGGAAAGATAGCGATCATACGTCTAACGCCCTCTGTCCGTATCAAACGACAAGACGGGACGATAATCCCTTAGACCCATTGGAAGGTCTTATGGAAGGCGCCGCGAGTAAAGCCCGGTCCAACCTAGATTTTAGGACTGCTCACTTCTGGTGGCAGACCCTTGCAAGGTATCGGGACTTTTTGAATTCAGCCCCTACCACGTCTCCTCAAACGCTACTTCAGGAAATCTCTAAGGACCTCAGGACATCGACTGAGATTGCTGCCAAAGCCTCAAAGGATTGCGATATCCAGTGCAGGTCGTTAGTCCGGCTGCAGCACTACCAGAACAGCGTGTTGACCCAGAATGAGGAGCAACGCAAGGCTCTCAGGATCAAGATGTGGTATCTGTCCGATGTCAGGCACTCCGCAACCTATGAGGAAGCTCTGCTCGTGACTCGCGCCCTACGTACCATGGCAAGCCCTAAACGTATCAAGCAGCCAGGCAGCCTTTCAAATTGGGCGCGTCAACGACTACGAGGCTCGAGCATCCATGACAGATCCGAAGCACAGACTCTTGAGGCACTGACGGCTCCCAAGGAACACGGTGGCCTCTCCAAGCTTGCTGACGAGCAGGTCGACCTTACGTCAAGATGGCTCACGCGCAAAAGCATTGAGAATTTTTGCAAAGGGGAAGAGAGGATTCATCGGTTCTGTTATGAGATTCAAAGATCTGTCGGAAAGATTGCAGGCCCCAGTCTGCTCGAAAGTCCGGTCCTCTGGTCGAGCAACTTGTTCAGATCCGAGAGACTCTCCTTCAGTTCTCAGATCAGGACGAGAGCAACAGGACCGCCGTATGGATCTACTCTGGCGACATCAAGTCCTCTTGGCTACGCCCCTCTAAACACCACAGGTTTGCCATCTCCAGGCGCTCCTCCCAAAGGCTTGGGTCTCAGGACAGCCAAAACACCGACGAGCGCCTATGGTGGTCTGTGGCCTGTCAGCCAGCCACCTGGCGCATCCACTGGAGTCACGTACCACCCCATCCTACCTCCCACGCCGATATCTCCTCCAACAGCTTGGTCGAGCAATGTCTTCACATCGGGTTCGCCTCTACATCCGTTTGCGCCTCCGCTACCATCAATTTCGGGCTTTGGACGACATAGCGCCAATTCCAGCGAAGAAGGAGAATCCTCGCCGGAAAAGGAAGCTTTCACGGAGCAGGTCAAGAAGAATCTCTGCAGCTTGCTATTGAGCGATCTTGGCTATCTACTTTGGAATCAAGGGAGCGAGACAGACTCTTGGATCAATGATCATATTGCGATGAATACAAGTATGGGCAGGCAAGGCGATTCCAAAGCTTCTCAAGGGAATACAGTCCCAGTACCCATTCAAGTACTGCGGTCAGGCGAGACTGCCGAGCCTTCGACAGCATTGCCTAGGCAGGGCAAGTTTTCGAAGGACATTCCGACGAACACCTCCGAATTTCCCGCATCGCAGTCACATCCCACGCACAGTCATGACAAACCGAGTCATAGATTCCCCTTCTTGGAGGCTTACGCGTCCCTACTGTGGAGTTTCTCGCTGACCCACGACCCTAATGTCAAGCTCTACGCACTGTATGAGCTTGAAGATCTAATCATCAAGTCCTTGCACGACACTTCGAAGTCTTCGTCTGGGAACGAGCGGCGGTCACGTCCAGATGATGTCAATCTTCGCAGCAAGAGTGTGCCAAGGACAAAAGCAACGAGCCTTGAAGAGGTCATAGCAAACTGCACTGAGCGTCGAGCAGGCACGCTGAGATTCCAAGGTTCACAGCGTGGCACCGTCGTACCAGCCTTTGCCTCAAAAGCTTCGACCGAGGGCGTTCCTGGCAATGACGACATTGTGATTGAGCTGCTCTCCATTTTTCGATCTACAAATCTCCGCCCGACCACCCTATTTCGAGATCTCCAATATATAGCTGCCTTCGTACCTTCGGAAATCTTAGATCAAACACCACAGGGCAAGGCATTCTGGGACGTCGCTCTTGCAGCGCTGGCGCTCAAAGACGACCTATGCGATGTAATGATCATACGGGCGAACGAGGTCACGGCCTACCATATACCTTTCGCCAAGCCATCGGACCCGTCTGCTGAGACGGCTTTGGCATCTAGTACGCTCCGCGACGCGGCAAATCTCTGGCTCATCACAGCCAAAGAAGGTTCGCCCGTCGCTGCTCGCGAGCTGGGCCTCTTCTACCTTACTCATCCTAAGCTCCTCCCACGTACGACAATGCCAAATTCAAAAGCCAAGGATGTGTTCGATTCCGTGGTCTCGATGGACTATAGGACTGGCGACAAAGAACGGGGAGCACTTGATCCGTATGCTTTCGCGGTTGTGAGGCACTGGATGGAGATCGCAGCGAATGGAGGCGACAAGGATGCGAGGGATTTCCTGAGAGGAAGCGGGGATGTGGGAGCGGGACGGTAATGGATGAAAAAGAGGTAGAGAAGTATTGTTCTTGCATGAAGAGTTGCTTAAGAGCACTCCTGTTTTGGCTACGGCTATTCGTTTTTGTTTCTTAGCATAACGACTGGATCGGCGGCTTTCGTGGTATTGGGTAAATGTTCTTTTCTTACGTCTTCCTGGGATAAAGCAACATGGTTCTGGTAGAAGAGACAATGGGTCTTGGTATGGGAGGCTATCTGAATCATCGATTCACGCTTTCAGGCGATCTTACAAGATACCTACAGTGCGGCTTCTCGCCAGCACAAGCAGCGTTACCACATTGAATTAATGATACACATCTTCGCCCGTTCACTTCTCCATCTCCGATGCCCTTTAAAGTTTAAAACTCACCCTTCCCCTGCCCAAGTTTCTGCTCTACCGTCCTCTCCCCACCCTCAACCTTCACCCCCCTAACAACCCAAAGCGGATCCACCCCACCCCCAAACATCCCCATCAACCCCGACGCACTACCCTTCCCATCGCACACCTCCACTATCTCAATATCCCGCCATCCACCGAACCACAGATAATTCCCCACCATCTGCAATCTCTCCTCTTCGGAAATGCGCAGCCAGCGCCCGATGGCTTTGGTGGGGAAGCAGCGGTTGGAAACGATCAAGTGCACCTTCCCTCCAACTCTGGTATTCTGGTGAAGAGAAGATAGCATATCCACGGGCTTGATGAGGTAGTCAATTGAGACTACGCAGGTGGTTGCGTCCAAGGGCGCTAAGTGGGATGGGAGGATGGGATTGATGTTCAGGTTCTGTAATATCGACGACGACAATATGGGATTTGCGTCCAATTCCTTTTTGTTCATGCCCAGGCCTACTACCTCCAACCCTTCCTCCCCACCCTCCGACTGACCACCGCTCTTCATGGCCCGCCTAACCCGCGCACTCGACTCCAGTTCTGGCGGGAAATGACTTATCCAACTGCTACACAAGTCCAATACTCTTCCCTTCCTTGGTAGGTTCGCAGCGTAGTATTGCTTTAGGAGCGCGATGGCATTGTCGTCGATATGCGTTACGAAGCGTGGTGTGGAATAGAAGTCTGTGTCGTCGCTTTCATCTTGTCTCAAGAAGTCCCGCGCCGTATATGGAAATGTATCATGCCTCGGTTTGTAGGGGCGTGTTGGGAAGGCGGGCGCGCTGTTGGTGGATGGTGCGTTAGGGGACTGGGGGGCTTTTGAGGTGGTCATTGTTGAGAAGTATGCAACACCAAGGGGGAGGCTCAGGCTGAGGAGGGTGATGCTGCGGGTGAGAGGTGTCCTAGGGAGGCGCAGGGGCATCATTGGAGTTTAGGCAGGGCGGAGAAGAGGAGGAAGCGGCGAGGGGGTGGAGGGGGAGTGTATGACGCTGAGACTTTGGCAAGAGTGCATTGTTGCGGATGCAGCCTTCGAGGTTGCAGATAAGGTGTCTCTCAATTTTGGACAAATGAGTATAGCAACCTAGACACCAGCCTTGATCCTAGCTATACCTTTAACTTCTTCGTTCGGGTTAGTCAGTACTTTTTGGACATTGTAAATGTCCGGTTTTTAAGATTTAGTCCGGTCCTAATAGAGGCATATAATCCAGACCGGACAGCTATGCCTAATTGAGATCGGAATATTCTATGGGTCCAACATTGAGCATCTAAGGTCCCGGACAGCTTTATGCCAATGGGTGTTGGAGTTCAACACTTAACCTATAGATTAGCCCTATGGATTAGCCAAACAAGCATAAATAGACCACTCCCTCCAAAGATAATCAACCAGTCGTTCCTCCCATTCCAACAGATTATGAGCCTGGGTTCAGCATCCACTGCCCCACATTGAACACGTCCAAAGAAGCCGTCAGATTGCGTGTGTAACGACCCCAGCCTACCTCGATAGAACACCTCCTGGATCCTGGTCGAATAGTGGCAACAGCAGCTACAATGACGGAATCGGAGTTCAAGATTGAGAAGCTGAGTGGGCCTAAGAATTGGCCTAAATTCGAGCGCGAGATGATGAGCAAATACGTCCTCGATGACGTCGACCAGATTGTGTTAGGCATCGAACAACGACCAACTGCTCCCTCCAGTTCTATTGAGCAGGCAGAAGTGCGTAATGCATCCAACAATCAGCTGGTTACTCAAGCAGCAAAGACCCCTACTAAGAAAGAAAAGGATGAATTTGAGAAAGAGCTGGCAGAATGGCAAAAGTCGGCCAAAGCCTGGGATAGGAAGAACGCCAGAGCAGTGGCAAAATTGGTTTTCCACATTAAAGCTGGTCCACAGGCACACATAGAAGGGCTTAAATTGATAGCTGATCAATGGGCCACGTTTGTGAGGCTGTACAGCGAGAGTGATCTGTACACTAGGGATAAAGCAATGTTTGCTATCGCAAGAGCCGATTCGGCAAAATATGCTACTATTGATGCATACGCTACAGCAATTAAAGCAGCCAACCAGACCTTGCTCAGAATGGGCCTAGCGCTACCAGAGTGGCAGCTCAATACATTTTTCAGACTGGGCCTTGAGGAGAGCCTCGCACCCCTGCTGTTTATCATGACTCAATCCGTCAGAGGTTCACAGAAAGAACCTAGCATTGACGACATGTCAGCAGCACTCAGATATTACAAAGATTCAAGGGGAGCTGTGGGTCTATAGCTACGGCAGAAGGTTCCAAAGGCTTCGTATTGAAGGGGGGTGTTGGAGTTCAGCACTCAGCCCTATGGGTCAGCCGAACAAACATAAAAAGACCGCTCCACCAGCTCCCTCCTGTGCCTCCATAGATAATCATCCAGTCATTCCTCCTATTCCAACAATCGGTCTGACATAATCACTACTGTACCCTTACATTCTGCTAGTCTCGGAGCTGTATGTTGCGTTCTCAATATGGAAAGATGCAGTCTGTGCCCAGATTCCTCCCACCCAGAAGAGTTTCGGTTAGCCTGGACCGTTGATTCCTATTCTATACCTTTACCAAGTCCCGCCCTCGGGTGTTTTTCTCGCGCTACAATTGGAAAGTCGTAATTCTCCGTATCTATGACCCGGTGCCGTAGAATAAGGGGCGTCTGTTGCGAGTGCCGCGATATCGCTCGAGCGAATGCTCGGAAGTCTGATATGAACGATCACTATTACTCTCCTCTCTTGTCGAGAGCAGATGCAATACAAATCCTCCGTATCCTTCTTGCGGCATCTTTCGACGACCCAATCATATGCGAGATGCACCACGTGAACCTCAACGAGAAACCCGAATATGTGGCCTTCTCATAAACAGGGGGCGAACCCGTTTTTGATCACAGCAGAGTCTGCGACGGTAGACACCTTGCCATAACTGCAGATCTGCATTTTGCTCTACCAATGGCAGATGGTTTGGGTGGATGTAATCTGCATTGGCCAGGCTAATTTTTAGGAAAAGTATTGACAGATCTTATTGATGGGTGGATCTGTAAGCAGGCTATAACGATGTCTGCACGCCTTGGAGAGGAGGATGCGCATGACGAAGGATTTGTGACCCTGATGTACTGCCTACAAGATATGATTGTTATGATGACCACCCGCACAGAAGAAAACTTGAAAGGCATCGCATTCAGCGAACCGTCCCAGAACCTGCTTCGTGAGCAAATTCTGCACTTGTATGCTCACCAAGGTCCTGTCAGCCGTGAGAAGAAAGTGTGGGACCGTTCATGGACAGGACTCCCAAATCGCGGAATCGACGCTTGGAGCGCTTTCGTCTATATTCACGTATGCCCTTAGTTCATGCGCGTATGGATCATCCAAGAAATAGTCATCCCTTCTCAAGTAGAGATCTTTTTGGGCTCCCCTGTATTGTCTTGGCGATGGCTTCTTGATACGTGGGCCTTTATTGGCCAACTTGGCCTCGAAAACTATATACCAGTCACGTCTACGCACTGGATAGAGGGATTGGCTAACACCAATCAAAGTGTGCTTGTGAAGACCAAACATAGTAATGGTGAGGGCAATGCGCTCCTAACGCTTCTTGGCTCTTTCCGCGAGTGTGCATCGACTGACCCAAGAGATAAAGTCCAAAGTATGCTATGCTCGGACTAGGCAATGATGAGCAGACCGCACCGCTTCCAGACTCTCCGCTGCCTGCTGAAGGGACATATCATGATTTGTATTCGATCGGCCAGGGCGATGGACACGGCATGTTGACTCATGCCAATCTTGTTTTGGAAGCAACGATTCCAGAATTGAGAAACCTACCATCGTGGGTTCCGCGCTGGAATGAACCTAGGACCAATTTCTTCAATCCTTGGAAAAGGCGAACTGAAAAAGAACCTTCCATGCTGGCGGTAGCTCCATGTCCGAGATACGAGTAGAGAGCGATTCACGCACAGTCGGACTCAAGGGAGTTCACCTAGATGACATCGAAGACTTAGGACCTATTCTACTTGGCTCGAACAATTTTGCAGATTTGCTAGAGTGGGAAAAAGCAACCAGATTGCTAGCTCTTGAAAGCCAACATTGACTCAACAAAAACTCCACAGAAGTGTACCCGAGGACACTAGTAGCCGACGCCATGACCGCAAAGCAAAGCCACCCCGTCACTGAAAGCAGCCTGCACAATCACGCTTCGGCAACGGCAGCGCACGTCGTGTCCACTACGCATATGGATCTGCCTTCTGCAAACATTGACACTTCCAATCTGAGCGAGTACGTCCGCAACTGCGCCAAGAGATACGACTCAGATGTCGCCTAGTATATGAGACTTTTCGGGAGCCAGATTGTGGTGGGTGGGAGTCATCATGCCACATGTCTCCGCGACATAGCATTCCGAAACAAGATTTCCGTCACCAGTAAAGGCTACATTGGCTGGGCGCCTATATGGTCCCAATCGGGAAACGAGTTGTGTATTCTTCTTGGCGAGGACCTGCCATCGGTGGTAAGGTTGAGCATCAAAAAAACCCCCCGACTAAACCAGAACCTGTCTAGCAGGACGGCTTTTTTCTTGACGTTTGTATTTACGACGAGGTTGTCTTCTCGTTCGCGCTGAAAGAATCATATAAGGTACTTACTTACCTACGGGGATAGGCAAGTTCTTATATGTCAGCTACCAAGCCTTAATCCCTACTTACACTGTCACGGCTGCCGGAGTCGACCGAAGAAGTCACGAGGGGGAAAGCGCGCATCTGAAATCTCCTGATTTGAGGTGAGTCTTGTTTACCATTAAGGAGCCAAAGACTACTCTCGATACATCTCTAGTAGTTCAAAGTCTTCCAGCTCTACGTTGAGCATTTATATATTTTGATCGGAGCTTGTTATGTCGACGGTATGATGCATGGTGAAGCATTGGCATTAGATGATGTTGATGTGCAGGATAAGACACGATGTATATTGGAAACCGTAGATTATGCTAAAAACTCTGCCAGAATCAAAATTGCTTGAGGATAGGGTGTTATAAATTGGTAAGGTACAAACGCAGTGAAAACTTCCGTTGCACATCGCCTTGGAAACTGAGGATTGGGCACACAAGATTGACTGGTGAACCTTTGAAATCGCCGTATAGTGAGGTGCGTACCGTGAGGTCGGGAGTCAACCTGTCACGGACGTGAAAAGTGGTATCGCATTGATTGCCAGTCACCCAGGATCCTTTACCTGCATGTTTAGACTTGGCCGCTTTGTTTCGTGGCGCCTCTGCTGTACCGTAGATGAGACAGGTAAGCAAAAACAGTCAATTTCGCAGAATGAGTGTTTGTGTATTGGGAAGCAGATATGAAGGGGGCAAACGTGTCCAGCTTTGCATCGTTCAAGAAATACACACATCTAAAAACATGTAATTCGGGGAGCATACATGGAGGAGGCCGGTCAACAGCCAATGAGATTGTTAGTATCTATCATAGGCTTGACTTCAGTAATCCTGGCTCCCAAAACCCTAACAATAATTGCTGCGAGTGCATTTATGGAAAGCCGTGATCAACAAGTAACAGACTCAAGCGTCCGAGTCAAGTAATTGACGTTCACAGTTCCCATGTGAATTTATTTCATATGTATAGCCGATGTAGACTGAAAATTGAAGGCGGCATCAGGTGAACTTTGATGGATATAAACTGCAGAGTGGACGATAGCAATCACGCAAGATGTTTGCCGACAAATCTTCCGCGAAAACAATCCAAGCATGCTGAGTGCTCCAGCCTGCATGCCTCCGATGCATATACCCCAGAAGGAATATGTCAGTCGTGTCAGGAGCCAGATCTTCGGGACATTGGTGCATAACGATGGATCTTTCGTCATGAGTCAGTGGGATTGCAGAACGTTGCACTTCACGTATGCAAAGCACATGAAGTCGCTTAATCCATTGATCTTCAAACTCAAACGCAAGCGTAGTCAAGATGTGCAACCCTTTTCCTTCAGCACATTCGCTATCACGATAGCGCAAGCTCAAGATACGATGCGTTTTATCCATTCGAGCCCAATGCGATGCCCTCTATGCTCCATCGTCGTAGTTCCATATCCAGTCTCGTCCTCGCTCGAGTAATGCTCGCGTAAGAAAACACTCATGCTCTCCCACACGCACTAGCGTTTCCCATGTCCCACCATTGGCGCCAATAGCCCTCCGTCCTCCCATCCTTGCCAAGGGGCGGACCGTATTCAGGCCTACGGACATCGTGCTCCGGCCAACGCCAAGGATCAGGTACAAGCCTATACTTGATTCCCTTTTTGAGTTCCTCCCCAGCAAATGTCAAAAGCGAACGAGCAGCTTCATCGCCAAAGAATACCTGGTCTTTCTCCCGACGCATGGTTGACTCGGTCAGACCTCGTACCGTTAGAATCTCCACGTTCGAACCATAATCGCAGCAGTATTCGAAAATTGGCTGCCATGTAGCCCAGATGAGTTCTATGTCGTGAAGGTGGATTTCCTTGATGCTTGAAAAGCGACGCAGGAAGCGGAGGAGTGTATCACCGCGCAACTCGGTTCCACGTAGCTTGAGGCAGCGGAGACGGGACAGTTGGATCCGATGAATGATATCTTTAAGTATTCCATTTGCAGCATTGATCGCTCCGTGATGAAGTATATAGAAATGCAAATCCAATTCTTCCAGGTGAGGACATAGCTTCAGGAAATTTGCGGTGCCTGTCGTGTCAAATTCTGGGATTGTCTGGAGGGGGCTGTTTGAGTCGTGGTCTGCAAGGTTCTGTGCGGATGTGCATAAGGAAAGCGTTTTTAGCCCTTCGAATGTGCTTTTGAGCTCGGGGGTGCTCAAAACTGCGATAGATTGTGTGAGATCGGTCATCGATAGGCTACCGCTCCAGTGGCCACCGTATACATTGAAAGTTTGAAGAGGGGTGCTACTTCGAGAGAGCGCAAGCATCGTGATCCTATAGGTGAACACAGCAGAATACCATGCGTCAGGCCAATCAGTACAGGTGTACGCGGGCAGGCGTCTCCCGGCCATTTTGTAGACCGCTGTCTCGAGATTGAGTGTTTCGAGTGCGTTGAGGTGATAGAATACTGCTTGGAGTATGGCGACAGTCCTGTTGGGATTCAGGCACGAGTAATGGACATCATGCTCGTAGTATAGCGCATTCTTCTCTCGTATTACTTGTGTACGCTCGTCCGCTGTCAATTGTATGGGGAGTGGGTTCACTGGCTCGTCCACCGAAAGCTGAGAAAGGAATGCATGGTCATATGTGACCGCTGTGATAGTAAGATTTCGGACTGAAGAGGCGAGATATGGACGGCTTGATATGTCATGGAGTCGCTTAAGGCTGACGATTGACAGATCTGTCTGTCGAATGTTGAACATCGATCGGAATTTGCGGTGGACAAGGTTGAGTAGGCTGTGGCACGTGAGTCTTAGCTGGCAGATCTGTCCATTGTCGACATGTTCGACCACAGCGTTGAGGAGCTCCGTGGGCATGCTCACGAGGTTATGGGACATGGTTTCTGTTTTTCCGGTTTGTAGAATACACAAGTAAAGTCAAAAGGCAGCCGGTGTTAATCGTAAACATATTTCCGGAAAGGACCATTATTGTCCTCCCTATATAACCAGCCGTTACGTCTTAACTCTACAGGTATTTGACTGTAGGTAAGGTGTCTAAACAAGTAACACATGTAAGGGCTACAGAACATGAACTATACCAAACGCACATAGGAAATGTCACAGGCTTAGTCGATCAAAGGCTGGAGTCAATCGCGATGAGGTATATGTATCCTCCAAGATGTGCATGAAAGCCTATCTTGCTGATTGCGTCAACTGCATTTCGTGTCCGGATTGGATTTGGTGGCCTTTAACATTATCAGCAAATCCAGCACTAAGCCTGACACATAGCATCTTTTTGAGATGTCATTCAGGAACGTCGACGTCGATCCTAGAGCAGCCCAAGACCAATCCCTTGCACAACCTGAGAGTCCTTTGCTGTGTGCATCTATGTTTGCGTATGTTGGGTCTCTGCGGGCCTCGAAATTGCCACCTACTTTAGAAAATTGCGTCATGTTTACAAAAGCTCGTCTGTCAAAAGCAAAAAGATTGCCATCGATTGATTATGGCTGGTCAGGGCATGGTGCTGTCAAGCTGGTCCATCTACCATCTGATACTCTATGCAATGCAACGTCAAATAATTCAATGCTCACTCGGAATGTCTCGTACCTCTGATATAAGTGGCTACAAAAAGACATCATCTAAACTCGGCATCCACCTCCTCGAAGTGGTCGAAGAAACCCTTGAACAGCTGCACCCCTAGGCCTGGGTCCAGACTTCCGATCGTAGCACGGATTGAGTGCATACTCAGCTGCGGCAGTCCAGCATCGATGGCTCTCATTCCCATAGCGCTAGACAACATTGGACCTACTGTGCCACCTGATCTCGAGTCATTCCGGATCTGGAACACTTGCAGCTTGGCGTCACACTTGTCTGCAATGCGCTGCAGGAAGGCTGTGCTGACACTATCGGTGGTTGTATGTCCGTTAGGGTCAGCCTGGACGGCAATACCAGTATTCAGTCGAGGCGAGTGATTCTCGAGATATGCGCCCATGAAGTTAGGGTTCACAGCATGCGAGACATCAGCACTAATCAGGAAGCTGTTTGCGTACATCTGAGAGATGCAATTGGCACCACAACCTCCATTAGAAAAGGCTTCGCAGATGCGCTCTAGTGTGCTTGGTAGGAGGTTGGAGTGAGCGCCTTGGCGAAGCAGAGAACCGATTTCTTCGTCGTCGAAGCAGCCGACGACCTTGATGATACCAGAGTCGGACTCTGCGTCATGAACTGAGGCAATGAGTGCTTCGATGGCAGCGAAAGAGCACAGTTTATCATCCACGCGTCCGGCAAAGATGAACTCTTTATCAAGGCCGCCAAGTTGGGCTGGCTGGGTGTCGAAGAGTTCGAGTTCCCAATTGATGATTGTGCTGTCTGTAGAAGGTTAGTTGCTAGAGCTTGGCCGAGAACAAGGAATACTTACAATCTTTAATTTTCATCTCTCCTGCGATAGCCTTTACTAGCCGCTCCGGTTGCGTTGCAGTGAAGGTTCCTGCTCTACCTAGTAGGCTAGCCTTTCGATTTTCGGTTGACTTCTCATCATCAACATCGGTGCTGTCCAGACCAATTATTGGGACCATCTGTGTTTCCTTATTGGCATGCGAGATGTCGGAGGCCATGCCAAAGTGAGGCGCCAGCGTCGGTATTCTCGCAATTGGCCATCCTAGCTTGACCAGCTTTGTCTCTATCTTCCCGCTCTTGCTGTCCTTTACAAGCACCCTGCCTCCAATACCGAGGTCTCGATCCCACCAGGTATTGTTCAAGGCCCCAGCGTAAGGTGCAACTCCAAGTTGTACGTACCCAGCCTTGGTGGATAGGGTGGGTATTGGTTTCAGTCGTGTAGAAAGAGCGTCGATGTGGCTGGCGATGACACTGGCGCCATTTCCTGACTCATATTCCTCTCCCACCACAAATGCTATCACACTGCTGCCGTTGCGTTCGAAGAAGTACTTTCTACCACGCGTGAGAGTTTCCTTCCATGAGTCACGCTCGAATAATTTGGTGAAGCCTTCGGATGCGAGACGCTTGCAAACGGCAGAGACTGCATGGAAGATAGTAGGATTGTCGGATACGAAGGAGATAAAGGGTTGCGTATATGATCCAACGTCAACGGGGTGGGCGGCCTCATCCTCGGAGACTTCGTCGTTGGAGTCCCTCCATGTAAGCTCTTTACAGCGTGGACACCTGAACATAGTTGTCTCGGGTGATACAATACAGACCATATAACAATTGCAGCATTCACCCTCAAAGGCCCAGTCCTGATTTGGAAGGCATGTGGACCCACGAGCTGTACAGCGTGAGCACTTTAGAGGTGGACCTCTTTTGCCGTCGCAGGCCTCTCCATCGTCATGGCATTCCCTACATTCTCTTCTGCGGTACTTGGCTGTTTGCTTTCCCCGCTTTGGTTTATCCTGCGTCTCCATGACGTCCATGGTGCTGGGGTCTCGCGTTGTACAGTCATGAGTGAAATTGGCTTGAAACAAAGGGGTCGAACCCCGGGTCATGATGAAATGTACTTGTTGGTGAGGGTGGAGAGCGGTGAGATGCAGATGCAGCAAAGCGTTCACACCCTCTAACCGCTCACCTGTAGGGCTGATGCCTAGAAGCCGCCCGTAGATCCCCCCAAAGCGGGCTACTTAGGCGACTGAAAAAGCCCCCATCATTTCCCAGACTGCTGCCTGGGAGACGAATTTCTAGGGTAGTCTTTAGGGGCCTAAGGGGCTTCCGGGCTTCAGCCCTACAGGATGGATAAGGGGTGAACCTTTCTAGGGCTGAGCTAATTTGAGTCGCGAAACTTGGGACCCGCCGGCCGAAAGTGCTCGAGCAGTATATGAAAGCAAGCGCCGTTTATCGTTTATCGTTTGAGACGAGCCGCACTAAAATATAGACTATCTCTTAGGTAAACTAAATTTGAACATCGCCGCTTAGCTCGAGGGTCTCTTATACTCAAGTCGTCTACATGAACATCCAAGGCTCACGCCTGGCGCCTCACGCTCTTTCTTTCCTCCGAATGCAAATCATAGGTACGCTAGAGGAGCTGAGAATTGGCAACGGATGGAGGAACCAAGACGATCGGATGATGAGTGGCAGACCGCCCAAAAGGCCACGAAATCGTGACGTCCACTCTCTAATCGGAAACCAAGGCGATGTAGATTACCAAGTCCCTATTGTGAGACTATCCTAATAAGACTAGCATCAAAAGCGATTCAGCGATTTCTCCGCGGCTTAAGCTTCCCGGCGAACTCGGGGAGCACAACACTACGACTCATTTTGGGTGATAAGTTGTTGCACATCAAAGACCGGAAGGAGCTGGGCGTCACGATACATCCCCATGTAATTTGTGCTGCCAAAGCGCCAGAAGATCAGGCCTACAAAGAGTCTATGTATGGCTACGGCATAGTACCACTGAATGATTTACCTGATTACTACAGCGTCACTTGCAAATGAAGGCACCACGACTGTGAAGTCTGCGGTGGAAAAGAGACCGGTCCAGTATTGACACGTATGTTCGATGGAACACTGGTCCTGTCGGGACAATCCGTGCAAATCCTCGATCTTTCTGTCATTCGGGTATGTCGCCAGCTCTATGAAGAGGGAACTTCGCTGCTATGGACGACTAAGACCTCTTCATTCGACGACCATGAATCATTTGGCAATTTCATGGCCAGTCTAGATCCTAGGCAATGTCAGAAATCAACAAAACTTCACATCGGGCAGATTTTGCGCATTAGGACTCCCTTTGGAGCACTAGAATGACCGTTCCGGTGCTCCGAAAGCTAAGCGGTCGTCACAATATCCATATCTACTTCGACCAGAATTTTTTCTTGTGTTGACCATGTTGAAGCATTACGAAATGCATTCCACACAGCGGCAGTACCTAGAGAACAATTACCAGATGCCTGTCCCGCGTTATTACTACACCGTGGAACCTTTCGGCATACTGCAAATGCTTTCCTCTGAACTATGTCAGCGTCATTAATGCTAATAGTCTCAACGATACTCCTCTAGATTTCTAAGTCTATCAATCAGCCCAGCGGAGACAACAGATAAGCAGCGCTAGATGGTCCCTACATGAGAAGCGAGAGGTTGCGGACTACTTACGCCGAACGCTCTTGAACCCCAATGTCGCCGAAGTCATGGAGCAAACTACGGCAGAGTCTGCTACAAGCGAGAAAGAGACTCTCACGGCTGCACGGATCGCTCATCTCGCTCAAATTGGAGAAGCTAGAGCAGGTCGGGAGAGAGCATGAGAAGCCAGTGAAACACTGGCTGAGAGGATTGGCTGTTCAAGGCCAACCAGGCTCACTGGCCCCAATAGCGGGATAAACATCGACCGTGAGGTAATGATCGGAGATGGAACGCACGATTAACAGGACGAGAGGCAGAGTTTCCAACACATTCAGCTCGTCAACGGCTCATATTCCCGCGCGAAGAATGAGACATTCCTAATAGCCTCCGTCTTAGCCATACCAAAGACTACTCTTTCTCAGCTGCCCCTCGTGATAAAGTCAACACTTCTTCGCCCGTCCGTTGTGTCAAATCTATCTACCTCAGCTCACCGCCAACAAGTTCGTCACCCTTTTTGGCTTGTCTCCCTCTTCAAAATTGTTGGTCCTCGGGCTATTTATTATAAGCGATGCGTCCCAGACATTCACCTTTGCGAGCTCCCCAATGATCGGGTAGAAGGCACCCCTTCTGGCTAGATCGCCAAGCTTTCACACCGATCTACGAGAACAGAATCTCAGAAAAAGAAAACAGCTCAGAAGCCATGGAACATCTCCCACGTCCTGCCAGCGTTGCCTCGCAAGAACCCGAGACAGTGGCTTATGTCTGCCAGACCGAGTCCGATGATGGCAAACCATACGTACTGCCTCCTGCGAGTGACGCACGAGAGAACCTACCTTTCTGGCATTATGAGAGACATCATCCACCCCCCAAGCAGGAGCTGGAATCTTTCTTCCAGACATGGCTCTTTTTTGGTTTGATTAATGAAATACACGGTGATCTTTGCAGCGCAAATGACTTTGTTCGAGCTGCTGCCGATGACACCAGCCAAGTTGTTACAAATTCGCAGCTACTTGGCATCGTAGATATATGGATCCAGAAGGTCCACAGTGGCGATCTCAGACCGAGCTATGACCACGTAGCCGAATGTTTAGGTCTGACGCATGAAAGTTTGCGAGCAGCGGGGCCAACATTCGATCTAACTCTCATGCTTTCTATAGCAGCGACAGGAGAACTCTTGGAGTATGCCGCCAACAAAGCTTTCCACATTGGAAACTTTGTAGAAGACTACAAATGCCCCGCATCTTGGCGCATACTCTTCAACGAATCCTTGTGGGAAGCATCAATGCGAGAAGCAGGTTAGTGTCCAAGCCAAATCACTCTGCTCTTTCAAGGCTGTTTTTCCGTGCAATACCTCATATGGCTGAGGAGATCAGATGCCCCCTCGCGACACCTGGGTTGCGATGAACAGAAATGTTCGGCTTATCAAAACAGTCTTGGCAAGTACGAGACTCGGCAAGTCGCCACTGATTGCGTCTGTGAGCACTTGTCAACTGACGTTATTGCTATTGATGGGATCTTGAAAAAAGGACAGCTTCCCCTGCTACGCATTGTTCCAGGCCAGACACTTGCAGAGCTCGCTGTGAAGACTCTCGATTCAAAACCAACTTCTCGCTACGTTGCACTCTCTCACGTATGGGCTGATGGATTGGGTAATCCCACAGCGAACTCCCTTCCCAGATGTCAACTGCTTCAATTGTATGGCTTGTTACAGCACCAGGACTTGGCAACGGACGCGGGAGATGCGCAAGGAGACCTTCTAATTTGGTGCGAAACTCTGTGCTGTCCTGTCGAACCGAAAGAGGCAAAGGATCGTGCCTTGACTTAAATGCGAAGGACCTACGAAGACGCCACCCACGTTTTGGTACTCGATACGTCTCTACGTCTGCAAGATAGTGCTACACTAAGCCCAGAAGAACTTTGTGTCAGGATCTTCGCCTCCGGGTGGATGCGCAGACCATGGACACTCCAAGAAGGTTCGCTACCTTCTGAGAAATGGAGGTTGTGGTTCCAGTTTCTTGATAGAGCGGTCAACCTACGTCCGCTCTGGCAGAACGCTCTGGATGTTCTTCAGAACCAAGATGGTCGCAGGGGTATTGCGGTCGAGATCATCAGTCGCATTCGAGCCTTCACAGCCTTCTCTCAATGCAAAGTCTATGATTCAGATGGACTGGGGGCTGATCTTGCCCTTGTGGGAGCGGCGCTGAAGCACAGATCTGTCAGTGTTCCATCAGATGAACCATTGCTTATCGGTAATCTACTTGGGTTCGACATCGGAAAGTTATTAGGCGGTCCTGAAGACACTCGCATACACAGAATGTGGTCCTTGATGCCATCAGCTCGTCGAGGCATCCCAAAAAACATCCTCTTTCGACTGGGCCCGAGATTGAAAACGCAAGGCTTCCGATAGGCGCCTTCCACCCTTTTATTCTACGAAAATTCAAACGGTATACTACAAACCATGCGTGGAGGAGACAACCAAGGTATTCCAACACCTCGCGGACTGCAGGTCAGGCTCGCTGGCTAGGCATTGTCCTGGCCCCGCCGTCTAAAGGAAAACCCAGCAATCCTTGGAACATCATCCAGAATAAGAACGTGCTATACCTGAGAGACGAGCATGGAGCCTGGTATCTCGCTCGTCGACGGATATCTAGCGCGTCTCCTTCCCACGGCGACTTCTCTCCAAGGACAGCCTGTGCGACATAGTCCGTAGCAACGAATATTTCCGTATAATGCATCTCGAAACCGACTTCCAAGCCGGCAAGAACGGCAATCAACAGATGAATAGCTCTTTGCTGGTAAAGATCATAGGAAAGACGGAAGGCATCGATTATGTCCAATCCTACATGTACGTCCACGTTGGCCTCCTGCAAAGCGTCAGCCAAGGCATGTTCGAAGCTGCATACCAATGCGCGCCACAACTTGCGGAAAGTGAGCCGGTGCATCAACTCGCAGCTCGTGCCTGTGACAGGAATATGGATGATCCGGAATACAAATCACTTTTCAATACGTTGCAGCCTGAGATTCTTCGAATTGCTATGTTAGAAGGGAACGAAGCTGCACTCGCTGCTGCAAGGCAAGTGTCTGGAAAGAAAATTCCGTGCTGTTTCAGGCTATTATCACTTGAACCGGCAGACCTCGCCCTCGTTTTACTTGGCACGCCCTAAATGAGCTTAGTCCGAGGGCGTTACCGGTTTAAGTGATAGGGGTGTTGTTTATTGGGCACTATGCGATCAATGGGACGATGTGTTAGGAGACGCAGAGGTGGTACGTTGATTAATATGCTGCTGAGGGCGCAACCGGCACCATACAAAAGTACCATGTTCCAGCTATCATAAACAGAAACTCGTCAGGTAAGTTTTCTTTGATGCGAACCAGGAGAACATGAGACAAAACCGTGAATGAAGAGTCATAACTATTAACCTTTTATTACACTCGCTCTCTGCTTACCCTGTGCTCCAGTATCTAGCAGAAAAAACACTCTCATAGAGGACATGGCTGGAGAGTAGGATGGCCGTTAGTTTAACCGCCCCAGTACCGAGTTATCCTTTCCCATAAGGTACGCTGGCATCTTTCAAGCACGGAGATTTATCTGAAATGCTTGACTCAAACGCAATTTACCAGGTTTTGTTTTGATACACGCTAGAAGGGTTCACTGCCCAGTGGGCCACCCTGCTCTAACTCCACCACTGCAGGTTTTGATAGAGAACTCAAAGCGGTAGTCTCTTCGACTGCGACAGAGGTAATGAGAGGGTTCAAGAAGGTGTTAGAATGCTCTCGTACAAAGTGTGCTCAACTTCGGTCCGAAACGCTTCCGGGTGGCGAATAGCTGTATATTGAATGTACGACTCCTTGATCTGTTGACCGAGAGACAGATTTGTAGCGTAGAGGTCATCCACACAAAACGCAGTTAGCGTGTTTTAGCGCCAGCACACGTAATACGCTGTTAATTGTAACATCAAACCAGGCTTGTTGACCTTATTCCGCACCCAATCTCGATTCAGCTTGAGAGCTCAACTTCCGACTTCTCGCTCCCTTACACATGACCGTGATGTTACTTGAGCTCTGTAGCCCTCTCAATTGCTATTGATCTGGCACACTATCTAAGTAAGTAGCTACTGCCGCGGTTCCAGAGCCCGGGTATCTTAGTACAGGAACGCAGTAAAGCGAGCAAACCGATCAAAATTCAAGACGAATCTTGATCAACCAATTATCACCTCATGAATTGGGTAAGGTGCCCGATTTACAGCTCAAAACGACGGCGTCTTACGTCAAGATGGTAGCAACCTAAGCGCTGATGAGCTTGAATTAGACAGCTATCGACCAGTCGCTCAACGAGTCCATCAATTTCGCCAGAAAAATTTAATGTGCGAAGTCTCATGTACAAGAACGGACTAAAAATCCGAAAACGAGGTCAAAAAATTTGTTAGTGGGCTGGTTCACCGTCCAAAAACTATTGAGCCTGCCCTCAACAGGTATATGAAGAGCCACAGCCAGCACGCTGGAAAAGGGTAGACTACCTAGTTATCCGGTCATGAAACCCCAGAATTAACATGATCGCTACTCGTTACCTGCCATGGTAGCTACGATCAGCATGCAACAGACTGTTCGCGGAGTTCCACTTTGTGCTCTTTGTAGTCGCTCTTCGGTGCAGTTGGGTTTTCAGCTTCAGGTTTTTGCCTGAAGAATGATCGTCTATTAAATGTCTCTAGAATGTTCATTAGCAATTTTACAATGAATCGCTCCTCTAATAAGTGATTTCTTAGTGACCAACGCTCGGGGTTCGTGAAAGTACTTCTAAATATATGGACTGGTAAGATGTGTAGCGTTTATGATATCCTTAGAACGAAGCAGGAGGCGTCATACTGGCTACGATTGGGAATAACAGAGACTTACAACCAAATGTGGACATTATGCCGGTCACTTTTTTGTAAACTTTATCAGAGCGGCCTTTTTACAATCTGATCGGCTCTTACTGTTTACTATACAGCCTCGCTTCGCGATGGCGACTAATCTTATCTTAGACATCGTGATGGTTACGCGACGTCACGGATCGATTTTGAGGCAAACCAGCGTTCCGAACGACCAATTGAGGATGTTTGACATTGCTGCCTCAGCATTTTCGTACGCATTTTCGTCCACTCTATATCTTAGATCGCCGCATCTCAGGGACGTAAGGATATGTTCAGTGGGAGCAAGAGATATAATTCCCATGGAGCCAGAAACTAGGAGAGTAGTAAGGACGTTCGTATACACGCCTGGTCACAACGCTTTGCAACGCTTCTTTGTTGACTTTCAAGAGTACAGATCATCTTCACACCGTCACTATTGGACGTTTCCTTGCTGACCTTCTGTAGTGGCATGAGAGGCCTAGATCATCGATATCACAGACCCGATAGGTTTGAGAGAAGAGTGTACACAATTCTTGATGACGGAGAAAGAGAAAAACGAGAACGCGCATACAGACAGTCCCAGTTCGAGAGAGGGAGGCTATCCGAAAGGCTTGCAGCAGAGCGCGAAGCTAAAAGGCGCGCAGCCCGCGAGTGTGAAGCCCACAAGCAAGAGCTCAGAGACCGTGAAGCCAGAGCACGCGCAGACACAAAGCGTGCGGAAAAGAGACTAGACGACTTTCTTAGCGGCAGAAAACGTCGTCCGGGCAGTCGCATCGATTCGGAGTCTTCTTCTGAGCGGGAGAGGCAATCGAGAGCTGACCGGAACAGACCCTGCCTGCGTTGCAATACTTGCAGGAACTGCGCACGTTGCAGGCCGCCTTCTGAAGACAAGCCTTGTAAGGACTGCCCGGTCTGCAGGAATTGCAGACTTTGCTGGCCATCTCGTACAGCTAGCCCGACCTCCCCAGCACCTTCTGTTGTGTCAGAATACGAGTCGGCAGAAGAGGGAGAACCAGGATCGACTCCAGAAGTAGGCCCCAGGCCCGAACCTCCACGACCGCTTTCACCACGAGGGTCAGTTCCAGTTGATTGGGGCGAAGATTACGACAGGGCAATAGCGCGCGGATATGATCCCCGCTACGATCCTCTATTGTTCCCACCACGCGCTCGCCCAAGCTACACTCCCTCTGATCGTTATGCCCGACCATCGAGACCGCCGAGGCCAGCACCAGACGAGGAGCCAGACGAACAGCCAAACGACGATCCGGATGACAGGGCGTACACACCCATTGGCAAAGTTCGTAGACGTCTTCCAAGAGTGAGTTTCTCCACCTCTTTATCCAAAGTCATGTTCGAGTATCTGGCATTGAGTGCTGATTGCGAGGGGCAGAGTCGTTCATATAGGTCAGAAAACATACCAAGACCGCCACCGCGCGAGAGGCAAAGCATGGCGAGAAGCGGGAGCGATGCAGGCGAGGCACGCCAAGGTTGATATTATGGGGTTTGCTTGGGAGAGGAGGCGAAGGACGTGATTGCCCTCCCCCTTGCTGGGGCTGTTGCGATGCTTCTGTATGCTCCTTACTGGGAATGGCAAGAGAGACGCTTATTTGCTCGACCCAAAGCCGACCTTTTCACCAACGCTCGCCCGGTTCTAGTCTGACATCGATGCAAACTCGGGCTTCTAGAGGTAAGTCTTCACTCGCAAGGATCATTTGGTGATAAACTTGTCGCTTTTGTTGAAAGTCTTCCTGTGCTCCTCCCTCCAAGAGAACCTTGCTCCATTGCCCGATTCTCCAAGAATAGTCGAAATCTGGAAGATACAAGCACTATTTCACTATTATTGAATAGACTAGACGGCGTTGTTAATATAATCCCCTTTCAACTTGAATGCTACATAAAGTAGCTTCGTTGATTATCATACAACTTCTCAGAAACTCCGACGAGAAAGTCCGATGTCATCCCGAGCCATGTGCACTAACCGAAAGCAGCCCCCAAGACGCGAATTCCATCTGCCAAGACGGAATCGGGAAGATCTATCCTATCGTGTGCCAAGCCACTCTCCGTAGCCTTACAGTTCGCATATCGCAAAGTCGACCGTAACAGGTATAGCTCCATCGTCCACTTACCGCTTCCAAGCCTGACAAGCCCAGTCTTCGCGAGTACGGTGAGCTCTGGCCAATCGAGTGCAAGAATGGTGCGAACAATGAACAATGGATGTGCTACTGCAGTGGGGCGTGGGGAATCTTAATGTAAAGTTGCGCCGGCACAATACATGGGCGTTTCAGCGGACAGGGTCTTTGAGTTTGACCGCGTTTTATAAAATCCATCACCTCCCTCTTTCCTTGAGAATATCTTTCTAGCGCGCGTGTTCAGTCAACATCTCCTCTAGAGACCGACCGTTCCTTGTCCTCACATCAGCACTCAATCGTTCCCTAACAATCTTCCCCCAACACCAACAGCCCGACTCGCCCAATCCACCGGCATCAAACCTCCATCTACCCTCATCAAAATGTCTCACCCCGCCTCTTACTACCAAGACCCCGCCCTTCGCGGCCTCTTAGTTTACGGTCCCAACGCAAACTGCACATTAGCACTGTGCTCCCCACTATTCGGCATCTACCACTACCGCCCCTCTATCTCCGCCAATGCTGTATTCCTCGCATTCTTCGCTATCGCTCTGATAATTCACCTGGGGCTGGGAATCAAATGGCGCACGTGGTTCTATACGGTGGCGATAGTCTGGGGGTGTATTGCCGAGATTTTGGGTTATGGAGGGCGGATTATGCTGTGGAAGAATCCGTTTACTTTTACAGGGTTTTTGATGCAAATTAGTAAGTTTCCACTTCACAATGGGACCAAGATAGGGAGTGGAGAGCTGACCGGTTTGGTGGTTAGTCTGTATCACGATCGGACCAACATTCTTCACCGCAGCGATCTACGTCACGTTATCGAAAATGTGAGCACTCCTACACTCCACAAAAAAGGCGGCCACCAGTCGTACATGAAATGAGCGATAGCTAACATTCCCAAAGCGTCCTCTACCTCGGCCCCCAATACGCCCGCTTCAGCCCGAAACTCTACTACTGGATCTTCATCCCCTGCGACATCCTCTCCCTCGTCCTCCAATCCATCGGCGGCGCGCGCTCCTCGACTTCAAGCGGCAGTTCCAACGTCGCCGTCGCCATCTCCATCGCTGGTCTCAGCTTCCAAGTCATCACGCTGGTCGTCTTCATCGCTCTCGCCATCGACTACGCCCTTTGCTATCTGCGTGGGCAGAAAACGAGGCCGAGGAAGACGCCGTTGGGGACGGGGTTTAAGGTGTTTGTGGGGAGTTTGAGTGCGGCGATTATTTTGATACTGATTAGGTGTGCCTATCGGATTGATGAGTTGAGTGATGGGTATCATGGGCCGTTGATACATAACGAAGGGCTGTTTATTGGGTTGGAGGGAGTGTGAGTTTCACCCTGTTTTCTGATCCGAGGTGAAGAATGCTGACTGGACGTTACTAGGATGATTCTTGTCTCTGTCTTCGTGCTCATGGTGTCGCATCCTGGACCGGTGTTCGCTAGGGCGGACGCTGAGATGGATATGGAGAATGTAGCGGGCGAGCCGAAATACTGATCGTGTCATGAGCACAGCGGCCTTGTGCAAAATGCAGTGACGATGGAAATGAGGGGGAGCGCTTGTAGACTTCCTTTCCTTTTGATCGAAGCGCTGGTGTGAGCCTTACAATGGCATCTATCGCCCAAAGGCTGCCTATTCGAGCACGAAGCTCCGAATTCCAACTTGCAATCATACCACTGTCATTCGTGAGAGAGGGTTCTCTATGCTTCTAATAGAAACCAGCCGTGGGATTCATATTTGCAGAATGCCCAAAACACTCCTTCCTCCGAGTGTTCCAGACGTCATATTTCCGACACTATGTCATGAGCACAGCACTATTACGTGGACAAAGTGTCCAGCATTCAATTACACAAGAGCTCCCACCCTCCAACCCACCCTCCATTTAACTTTTATGCAATCCTCACAATCCCGCACATGATCTCTAATATAATACCTCCGAAACCCCAGGATAGATCCAAATTCCGTCACATAAGACCAATACTCAGCTCCACCAGAACCATCAAGCGGACCCAAATCCAGAACAACGTCGCAACCGAATCAGAGCACATGGGAACAGGAGCACGAAACACATAGTCTTTTGCGCAATCGCGGCCGCAGAACTCGCGCCGCAAATAAAATCAATACTTTCGCTGCGCCCACCCCACCGCCATCGGAACCTAGCCCCAGGGAATCTAGTAGCTACCGCACGGTATCGTTCTCGCTCCTGAAGCTGCCGTTTAGTCTACACGTTCTATTTCCTCTAGCGCCTTGAGCCGCTGTGGGTGTTATCACCGAGGAGGATCATTCATAAGATGTTAGCGTTAGCAACGTCCATAGGTATGGTTCTTCTATGTGTTGATGTAGTTCATTAAGGAGTAGTAACTATGGCAGTTGCCAGCTATGTATTATCTCAAGGGGCTTGCCCTAGCCCTAAGCCAAGACCTGCTTAGTAAGCCAGGCTGACGGGGAATAATAGTTATAATCTAACGCTCCCATTAACTACCTGACCGTTAGTAACACCACTATGGCGATGTTATAATCCTATACTAACTCCGACGCGAGCCCTAGTATAATATTAAAGGCCATGAACTTTATAGGGCCTAAGGGCTTCGTTAACCCATCCGTAATTATAGCCGCCGTCGGTATATAATTAATCTAAAGTATACCTATCTTAGCGACCATTTCGCGAATAATATAATAGTTAGAATCAATATACTTAATAGTAGGGTAATTAATAAAGTTAATAACCATTTTAATAACTACCTAATTATTAGTTATAAATTAAATAATCTTTATATCCTCCTAGATATATCTTATTTCTATTAATAAAGGTACTAGGAATTTCGACTCTATAATAATATTTACTTTACCGACGTACTCTACTTCTACGATTAACCTAGTGATAGTCTTTTAGCGTTTTATTAACTAGTTAATAAATTTATTCTATAGGAAATAAATATACCCTAAAGTAAAATACCTAATATTTAGGTAGTCTTTTTAGGACGAATTTATAAATCTTATTAATAGCCCTTTAGTTCTTTTTTTAAAGTTATAGTATAGTCCTAGTTTAATTATTCTAGCTAGATAACTAATAATCCTTTTAAATATAATATTATAGGTAGAAAGTAGTACCTTTAAATAATAACTATAGATACTAATTATATATATAATATTAGGGCGAGTTATAGTAATAAATTATTATAAATACCCGATTAGTTTCTTAAACCCTTCTAAATCTTCTTTACTAGCGATATAATCGTTAATAGCTACTCTTAGTTAAATTAACGGATTTATAAAAGTTTTCTATTTTTTATAGTACTTTATACTAAGTTTAATTAATATTTTATTAATATAACTAGCCTAGTTCATATAAATAGTACGGTTTTAATAATTTCGTCTAATTTTTATATTAAGATAGTACGATATCTCGCCTAAATCTTTAATATAGAAACGCGTATTTAGTTATTCTTTCAGCTATTTTATTAATATTATAATCGGGGTAAGAATAAATAGGTCGTTAATATAAAAACTAATCATAGAGTCATTTTTAACCCGTATAAAACCGACTATCTACAAAAGTGTAGGGCAGGCTCTGAGCGCTATGAGCGCTCGTGAGCCGGTTGAGCTGGTTTGAGCGGGGTGATATTATGTCTTGACTCTAGAGCGATATAAGCGCCCCTGAGAATCTAACGCGCTCCTGAGAATGTTTTTGGCTCGTGAGAATGCCTAAATTTAGAATGCGCCACCAATATGGCCCCTATGCATGGCCCCACTTATGGCTATGGCCCTATTCCATTCATGGCCATGGCGCATTCCATTCATGGCCATGGCGCATTCCATTCATGGCCATGGCGCATTCCACTCATGGCCATGGCGCATTCCATTCATGGCCATAGCCCTATTCCATTCATGGCCATGGCCCCATTCCATTCATGGCC